>OGJI01002294.1_pt1 | contig 17876 bp, 16 predicted proteins | sample 1572031 | NCBI WGS metagenome assembly OGJI01 (sample SAMEA2582119, study PRJEB24529) | metagenome | biome: Human gut stool | place: China | collected 2011
GCTCTCGGTGAATAAAAGCTCGATGTTGGATCGGCCGGTGAGCGTGTGGTACAGCAGCGTTCCGACGAGCGGGAGCTCGATCATGCGTTTCAGGAAGCGGCTGCGTTTATCCGGGATTTTGTTGAGCTTGGCAAGGTCGGTCGGGTTGATCATCATGATTCGGCCGAAGCATTTCGGGGCTGTATTGCAGGCGGTTACGACGAAAGAACCGGATAAACCGGATGCAATTACGTCGGTTGGACATCCGATGACCTGCTTGATGAAGGTGACGATGAGCTGTACGTATAAAAAGTTTGTGTACGTGATCGCCGGCTTGTCGGAACGGCCGCAGCCGAGGAGATCGAGTGTGTAGACGGTGTGATCCTTTGCGAGAGTATCCTCAATATACTGCCATTCGCGGCCGCTGGAGGCACAATGTAAGTCATGAAGTAAGAGCATCGGGGTTCCGGTGCCTTTTTTTGTGTAAAAAATATCGCCGAACTGCCAGGAAAAGATCTCTTTTTCAGCCGAGGCGAGCAGGTTTTTCCGTACGGCGGCGGTATCGAGCGTTTTATTCAGAAAGTAAATCGCTGCGCCGGACATCGTGGTGAGGACACTCAAGGTGACCAGTTTTTTGCTGTGTTTCATATGATAAAACTCCTTTCAGGGGTCTCCCGGAGGGGAGGAATCGGTTCGAAACGTTGTGTTGAGCTTATTATAAGCGAAAAAAGGGAAAGATACAATGCAAAAATTAAGGGAAAAATGAGAAAAAGAGACGAAAATAAGACGCAATTTGACGAAAAGCGTAGACAATTCCAGGAGAACTACGTTATGTCAACTACTGGCGAATGGCATATTTAAATAGTTTACATAACTGCAAAAAACAGAGAAAAAATGATGCAATAATACACATAAAAGCATGAAAACGGCACTATGGGATAAAATCCTTCCAGATTGGTAAAAATCCATGAAAAAATGGTCCCAAAATGCGTTTAGTAAATGGTTTGGAAAATCCGAAAAAACGAATGTAAAAGTTCAATTCATACGAAAATATAAAAATATAATTAAATAATTTAATAAAAGAAAGAAAACAGAGACGAAAAACCGCGTGAAACGCGCGAAAATACAGGAAAAATGTAGAAAAGACGGAGAAAATCAAAAATAAAATAGAAAATACGATTGTTTTAAAAATAAGAGAGGTGAAAAATGAGAGTGATTTTCGAAAAGCTGGGAAGCAAATCGCTTCTCACTGATCGCCGAAGACCGAAAATCGTAAAAAACGATGTTTCACGTGAAACATTTTGAGAGACGTGAAACGTGAAAAATGAGACGGGGAAAGTGACATAAGTAGAAACGAAAAAATGAAGGACGATCTAAAAAAATGGCAAAAAGAGGGTGTAAAACGATGGAAGAGGCGGAAAAAGCAAAAAAGATAAAAATGAGTTGAGAAAAGGCAAAAAACGACTGAAAAGGGGAAAATGTAGTATAGACATGGGCGAAAAGAATAAAAACGGGAGGGAGAGGCAGTGAAAGGCAGTGAAAGGCAAGAAAATGGTGTGAAATGGCGATGAGGGATAAAAAACGGAGAGAAGAAATAAAAAATGTTGATAAAAGAGAAAAAGTGAGATTGTTTACAAAAAAAGAGAAAGGTAAGCCAGAAAGATGGAAAAGAGGATAAAAGACGTGGGAGCGAGAGAAAAATATTAAAACCATAAAAACAGAAAAATTATAGTGAAATCAAATAAATCGATAAAAAACAGAAAATGTGCAGCTTGGCCTGTAAAATAAAAAAATCAAAGAAAAACCGCCCGAAAAGAGAAAAACTGGAGAAAAAATGAAAAAGAGGATGTCTCACGGATTATGCCTCTTACTGATGAAAATAAAGAGAAAAATGCTGAAAATTTGAAAAAAGCGAGGAAGAACGATGAAAAAACAGAGCCCTGGTGAATAAAAATACATTTTATATACAAAAGAGACATTTACGATCACCGAACAACCATAAACAGTTTTAATTCCTGATCTATGCATCAATAATATCCTGATAAGTTGATTTTTTCTTCCTAATCACCTGAGATTTCCTTGAAAAAGAGCATCACACGATTAAAATAACGTTTCCAGTATATTTATACCTCAAAAACGTCAAAAATTAAAATGTTTCACGTGAAACATTTTATAAAAACTGTGTGAAACAGAAAAAAATGTTCTGACATTGCAGAATTACTTGGAAACCATCAAAAAATGCAAAATCATCGCTGAAAAAATTCCAAAAAACCTTTAAACAGCGTAAAAATCGAGAAAAATTATTGTAAAACAGTGCTTTTCAAAATGTTTCACGTGAAACATCGCCAAAAATCTCCAATTTTCTTATGTTTCAAACCGCCTAATCATGCAAAAATGCAGAAAATGTTTCACGTGAAACATTTCCAGTAGTAAAATCCGGCGTAGTATGATAAAATATCTTTGTCCCAAATTGGGGCAATTTTGAGATAGAATCTGAAGAATTCCTCAGATAGACTGGCATAGAAAAGGAGATTTTTCCTATCTATATGCCAAAACACCTGCCGCATGAATCATTTTTTTGAAAGAAGTGCCGGCAGGTCATTTCCTGTAAAAAGGAAAAACTGCAAATGGAAAACAAAAAGATGAAAGGAGGCAATACATATTTTGGGAAGAACAATTGCAATTGCAAACCAGAAAGGCGGCGTAGGTAAATCTACCACCGCAATTAACCTTTCTTCCTGTTTAGGAGAAATGGGACAAAAAGTTCTGACCATTGATATGGACCCGCAGGGAAATACCACCAGCGGAATGGGAGTAGAGAAAAATGAAGTGGAAAATACCATCTATGAGCTGCTTCTTGGAGAGTCAAAACTGGAGGACTGCATCATTCCTCTGAATTTTGACAATCTTTCCCTTATCCCTTCCAATGTCAATCTGGCCGGAGCGGAAATTGAGCTGATCGGGGTGGATGATAAAGAATTCATTCTGAAAAAAGCAATCGATCAGGTCCGCGATCAGTATGACTTCATCATCATCGACTGCCCGCCGTCCTTAAATATGCTGACGATCAACGCGATGACCACCGCGGACACCGTTCTGGTGCCGATTCAGTGTGAATATTACGCACTGGAGGGCTTATCCCAGCTTATGCACACGATTGAGCTGGTGCAGGAGCGTCTGAATCCGGAACTGGAGATGGAAGGCGTTGTCTTTACCATGTACGATGCGAGAACGAATCTTTCTCTGCAGGTAGTAGAAAACGTAAAAGACAGCCTGGATCAGAATATCTACAAAACCATTATTCCGAGAAATGTCCGCCTTGCGGAGGCACCGAGCTACGGTATGCCGATCAACTATTACGACAAGCGGTCCACTGGTGCAGAGAGCTACCGTCTCCTGGCAGACGAAGTGATTCACAGGGGGGATGAAGAGTAATGGCAGCGAGAAGAGGAGGATTAGGCAAGGGCCTGGATTCCCTGATTTCACCGGGACATTCGGCCAAAGCAGAAGCAAAAGAGAAACCGGCAAAACCGGAGGTCAAAGTAGTCGAGAAGGTTGTTGAAAAAGTTGTCGAAAAACCAGTCGAGATGAAACTGAAAATCTCCGAAATTGAACCGAACCGCGAACAGCCGCGAAAATCCTTTGACGAGGACGGCCTGATCGAACTTTCGGAATCCATCAAACAGTTCGGAGTTCTGCAGCCGATTCTGGTGCAGAAAAAAGATGATTATTATGAGATCATCGCAGGGGAACGGAGATGGAGGGCTGCAAAGCTTGCCGGAATCAAAGAAGTACCGGTCATCATCAAAGATTTTACCGAGCAGGAAGTTGTCGAGATTTCCCTGATTGAAAATATTCAGAGAGAATCCCTGAACCCGATTGAGGAGGCACACGCATACAAACGCCTGATGGAAGAGTTCCATCTCCGCCAGGATGAAATCGCAGAGCGCGTTTCCAAGAGCAGAACAGCGGTTACAAACTCGATGCGTCTCCTGAAACTGGACGACAGGGTACAGCAGATGGTTGTCGATGAAATGCTGACAACCGGTCATGTGCGTACGCTGCTGGCGTTGGAGAATAAAGAGCTCCAGTACAATACGGCAATGAAAATCTTCGATGAAAAGCTCAGTGTCCGTGAGACCGAGCGCCTGGTCAAAGAGATCCTGAATCCGAAGGTGAAGAAAGAAAAGAAAGTCAATCTGGAAGAGGAAGCCATCTACGAAGGTCTGGAAGAGAAAATTAAGAGTATCATTGGTACGAAGGTTTCCATTCACCGCGGGGCAAAGCACAAAGGAAAGATCGAGATCGAGTATTATTCCCAGGAAGAGCTCGAGAGAATCATGGATCTGTTTGAATCAATACAGTAAGAGGTAGAATAATGAGCGATTTATTTAGTAAGGTAGGAATTGACCTTGGCGTTGTTGTACTTCTTCTGATTGTACTGATTATCGTGATGATGATTATGACGGTCAGCATGTCGCTGCGTCTGAGCAGACTGAACCAGAAGTACAGAAGCTTTATGAAGGGAAAAGACGCCCAGTCACTCGAAAAGCTGTTTCATCAGCGGTTCAAGGAAATTGACAAACTGAACAAGCAGAATGAGCTGACGAAAAAAAATCTTGCGGATCTGAAAAAGATCCAGGGCATGACGCTGAACAAATACGGAATCGTAAAATATGATGCGTTTGACGATGTGGGCGGAAAGATGAGTTTTGCGCTGGCAATGCTCGACAAAGAAAACACAGGTTTTATCCTGAATGCAATCCACAGCCGTGACAACTGTTTTTTATATCTGAAAGAGATCGTAAAAGGCGAGTCCTATATCATGCTGAGCGCCGAGGAAATCGACGCGCTGCGCCAGGCAATTACGATGAATTCGATCGATCTGATGTAAAAGCGGACCGCAGAAAAACAGCATGAAAGAACGCTTGAAAAAATGCATATACTGTTATATGATGGTACTGGAACGCGCCAAACCCGCATAAATGCTGGAAAAACGGCAGTGGTTCCGGGCTGGAAAGAACAAAAAGAATCCCGCCAAAATGAGGGGATAAGATCTACTAGGAGGAAATTATGTTAGACATTAAGTTTTTAAGAGAAAACCCGGAAGTTGTAAAACAGAATATCCGAAATAAATTCCAGGATCAGAAACTGGAGCTGGTTGATAAAGTCATCGAGCTGGATAAAGAAAACCGTGACATCAAACAGGAAGTAGAAGCACTTCGTGCAAAAAGAAACAAAATCTCCAAACAGATCGGCGCACTGATGGGCCAGGGCAAGAGAGAAGAGGCTGAGGAAGTAAAGAAACAGGTAGCTGTTGACGGTTCCCGCATCGAGGCTCTTTCTGCAAGAGAAAAAGAAGTAGAAGAAGAAATCAAGAAGATCATGATGGTGATCCCGAACATCATCGATCCTTCCGTACCGATCGGAAAAGATGACAGCGAGAACGTAGAAGCAGAGCGCTTCGGCGAGCCGGTTGTACCGGATTTTGAAATCCCGTATCACACCGACATTATGGAGTCCTTCGACGGAATCGATCTGGACGCAGCAAGAGAAGTTGCAGGAAACGGATTCTATTATCTGATGGGCGACATTGCACGCCTCCACTCTGCCATCCTTTCTTATGCAAGAGATTTCATGATCGACCGCGGATTTACCTACTGCGTACCGCCTTTCATGATCCACGGCAACGTCGTAAACGGTGTTATGAGCTTCGCTGAGATGGAGTCCATGATGTACAAAATCGAGGGCGAGGATCTGTACCTGATCGGAACCAGCGAGCACTCCATGATCGGTAAATTCATCGACAGCATCATCCCGGAGGAGAAACTGCCTCTGACCCTGACCAGCTACTCTCCGTGCTTCCGTAAAGAAAAAGGAGCACACGGCATCGAGGAGCGTGGTGTTTATCGTATCCACCAGTTCGAGAAACAGGAGATGGTTGTTGTCTGCAAACCGGAAGACAGCATGATGTGGTATGACAAACTGTGGAAGAACACCGTAGACCTGTTCCGTTCCATGGATATCCCGGTTCGTACTCTGGAGTGCTGCTCCGGTGACCTGGCTGACCTGAAAGTAAAATCTGTCGATGTTGAGGCATGGTCTCCGCGTCAGAAGAAATACTTCGAGGTAGGAAGCTGCTCCAACCTTGGTGATGCACAGGCAAGACGTCTGAAAATCCGTGTCAACGGCGAGGACGGAAAGAAATACCTGGCACATACCCTGAACAACACCGTAGTTGCTCCGCCGCGTATGCTGATCGCATTCCTGGAGAACAACCTGAATGCAGACGGAACCGTAAGCATTCCGGAAGTTCTTCGTATGTACATGGGCGGAAAAGAGAAACTGGTTCCGAAACACTAATCGCATAAGAAATACAAAGGAATGAGAGGAGGTGTTCTTATGCACGCTTACCTGAAAACCATTGGATTTTCAAAGATCAAGACGACGAAGGAACTCCAGGAGATTCTTCGTGATGTAGTAGAAAACTACGACCGTAAAAAGATTGTGGAAACAGAAGAACACCACCTTTTTGCTGAATTTTCGAAAGAATATGCATATGACTGTGGTATCACGGTCTGTGGGGAAATTGATGAGAACAACCGTTTCCAGATGGAATATTATTATCCCTATTTCGAGGGCGGGCAGATCAGCTCCTACGAGGAGGTATCGGTGGAGCGCCACGTCGATAAGGAATCGTTTGCAGGCGCCTGCGACGATATGCGGCTTGGCATCACGATGATCTTTTATCTGACGCATGCAGCGGAATATCTTGAGATGAAACAGAAAAATGCGCTGCAGCCGCTTCCGCTCCCGCTTTCTGTCTCCGGTCTTGCAGCGGAAGGAACAATTTTGCTTCCGATCCAGAAAGACCCGGAACAGGTCGAGAAGGAGCGCCGCAGCACGCAGCAGAAGAATTCACTGATCTCGGCTGCCAGAAACGGGGATGAGGATGCGATGGAAAGTCTCACCATGGATGATATTGACACATATGCCATGATTTCCCAGCGTCTGACGAAGGAAGATGTCTTTTCTATTGTAGATAGCTTTTTCATGCCGAGCGGTCTTGAATGTGACCAGTACAGCGTGATGGGTGAAATTACGGAGATGAATACAACGAAGAACGCGGTAACGGGCGAGCAGGTGTATGAGCTCGGCCTCGTCTGCAACGATGTGCCGATAGACATCTGTATCAACGAAAAGGATTTATTTGGAGTACCGGAAGTGGGAAGACGTTTCAAAGGCCAGATCTGGCTGCAGGGAATGCTGGAACATCTGTAAGGGAAAAATAAAAAGAGCGAGGACGGAAAAAGAGAAAATTCAGTCCTCGTTCTTTTTTTGCAGATTTTTATAGCGATAAACGGATGTTTACTGGTTCTGCACCAGATTCAGATGCTTACGCACCCGCTCGATCAGCATTTCAAGCGCAACGGTGTTCTGTCCGCCCTCCGGGATGATCACGTCGGCACGGCGCTTGCTCGGCTCTACGAACTGCTCGTGCATCGGTTTTACGGTCGTCAGGTACTGCGTTACAACGCTGTCCAGGGAACGGCCGCGCTCTTTTACATCGCGCAGGATCCGGCGGAGAATCCGCACGTCCGCATCGGTATCGACAAAGACTGTCCATCAGATCGCAGAGATCCTTCTCAACGAAGAGGAGAATGCCCTCGAGCACGATAACCGGGGCAGGATGGACCAGAATCGTTTTATCCGAGCGGTTATGCATGGCATAATCGTAAACCGGCATCTCGATGGATTTTCCGGCTTTCAGCTCGAGAATGTGCTGGCATAACAGGTCGGTATCAAAGGCATCGGGATGATCGTAATTTAATTTGGCACGCTCCTCAAAAGGAATATCGTCATGGCGTTTGTAATAGTTGTCATGGCGCAGAATGCTCACTTCATCGCGTCCAAAACTTTCTACCAGCTTATCTGCCAGTGTCGTTTTTCCACTGCCGGTTCCTCCGGCAATTCCTATCAGTATCGTATCCATAAGAAACTCCTTTTTATCCGATGATAGCCAGTGTTGCGCTTGTTCCGAGACGGCTTGCGCCGGCATCTACCATAGCCTGTGCCTCGTCTGCGTTGTGGATTCCGCCGGAAGCTTTTACGCCCATATCCGGGCCTACGGTCTTTCTCATCAGGGCAACATCAGCCGCTTTTGCACCGCCGGTAGAAAATCCGGTGGAGGTTTTTACGAAGTCAGCGCCGGCTTCTTTTGCGAGCTCGCACGCTTTTACTTTCTCTTCATCGGTTAAAAGGCAGGTCTCGATGATGACTTTCAGAACGATGTCCTTGCCGCATACTTCTTTTAAGGTCTGGATATCGGAGCGTACGAAGTCGTATTTGCCGTCTTTGAGGGCTCCGACGTTGATGACCATATCAACCTCCTGTGCACCGTCTTCGATGGCCGCACGGGTCTCAAACGCTTTTACACGGGTATCGGACATGCCCAGAGGGAAGCCGACAACGGTGCAGACTTTGACGTCAGATCCTTTGAGCTTTTCAGCAACGAATTTGGTGTAGTACTGGTTGACGCAGACAGAAGCAAAATCATGTGCAAGTGCCTCGTCGCAGATCTTTGCAACCTGTGCTTCGGTTGCGTCTGCTTTTAAGATAGTGTGGTCAAATAATTTGGTGTTCAGCATAATTTTTTCCTTTCTTTGATGAAAAATAAATCAGAATGATAGAGAAAAGGCAGAGCCGAAAAAACACAGTTCGGATTTAACGGCTCTGCCTTTAAAAATTGTAACTATTCAGAGCCACATCTCGATTCCGCTGCGCTGCATCTCGATGTGGCTGCTCGCCATATGAAATTCCAGAAAAAACCGCTCATTCATGCAAGCATGATTCGCAATTTTTTCTTCCATTTCACATGGCTCTGAATAGTTACATATTATCTTGCGCCCTTATCGTATGGAATACCTTCGGCTTTCGGAGCCTGGGAATTCTTGGATGTGAAGGCGAGAATAATCATGGATGCGATAAACGGCATCATGTTGTAAATGTTCTTGGACAGTCCCAGATGGGAGAGGACGGTGGAGTCCGCAATGTTTGCCAGGGAACGGAATACCGCAAAGAATACGGCTGCTCCGGCAATGTGGAACGGTTTCCACTGACCGAAGATCATAACAGCGAGGGCAAGGAATCCGGCACCGGCTACGCCGACTTCGAAGTTCCAGGTGGTAACGGACGGAACGATGTAGGCAAATCCGCCGATACCGCCGAGTGCACCGGAGATGATAACACCGGTGTATCTCCACTGGTATACGTTGATACCAACAGAGTCGGCTGCCTGTGGATGCTCACCGCAGGCACGCAGGCGCAGTCCCCATTTCGTTTTGAAGAGGAACACGTAGCTGCAGATCAGAAGGATGATGCCGATGAACAGGAAGATGTTCACGGTAAATGGTCCGATCTTGTAAATGAAAGCGGCGTTGGTGTAGTTCAGCTTTGCGGAAGCTGCACCGTTTCCGGCATCCGAGCCGTTGTTGAATGCTTTTACCAGGACGATGGCAATGGCAGTAGCCAGCATGTTCAGCGCGGTTCCGCCGATCGTCTGGTCTGCTTTCAGTGTGATGGCGGAGAAGCCAAGCAGCAGAGAGTAGATCATACCGGATACGGCGCTCGCCAGAATGGAAAGTGCCACAAGTGCAGGAGCCGGGAGGTCCGGGAACAGAACCAGGACGAAGACACCGGCAAGGCCGCCGATCGCCATGATTCCTTCCAGCGCGATGTTGATGACACCGCTTCGCTCGGAGAACATACCGCCCATCGCAACGAGCATCAGAACAACGGCGTACAGTAAGGTAAATTTAATTAAAAGGAACATTATTTCTTCTCCTCCTTTCCGTTGTCTGCATTGGCATTTGCTTTCTGCTCTTTTTTGCTCTTGAACAGGTTTGCAACGATGCCCTTGAACAGGGTAACGAATGCGCAAAGGTAAATGATAACGGCAACGATCAGGTCCGCGATCTCCGGCTGATAATATTTCGTAGGCAGGTAAGCACCGCCGACCGAAATATGAGCAACGAAGAGAGCAGCGAAGATAACGCCGATCGGGTTGCTAAGTGCAAGAAGCGCAACCGGGATACCATTAAATCCGATGGCCGGGAGTGCTGTCGATACCTGCGGGTTCCACTCGGATGCACCGGAGAGGAAGTAGAGGCCTGCACCGATTCCGGCAAGCGCACCTGCGATGGTCATGGAGAGAACAACGTTTCTCTTCTCGTTGATGCCGGCGTATTTGGCAGCATCCTTATTGAACCCGCAGGCTTTCAGCTCATAGCCGAAGGTTGTTTTGTTCAGAACGATGTAGATGATGACCGCAATGGCAATCGCAATGAAAATCGCAATCGTTGTGGAACTGGTACGGAAAATGGAGTTCATGCCGCAGTCCGGAATCAGGGATTTCGGAGAAGCGGAGCTTAATTTGTAAGTACGTGTGGTCTTCTGATCATACATGTCCGGGATGGTGTTGTACATCAGCTCATTGACAAGATAAAGACCAATCCAGTTGAACATGATGGAAGTAATAACTTCATTTACGTTGAAGTATGCTTTGAAGATACCAGGAACTGCTCCCCAGATGGCTCCGCAGACCATAGCAGCCAGAAGGCATACATACCATGGCATGTGGAGGATGATGGCAAAATACAGGGCGCCGAAGACACCGACGGTGTACTGTCCGGCAGCACCGATGTTGAACAGACCTGTTTTAAAAGCAAATGCAACCGAAAGTCCGGTCATAATCAGGGGAGCGGACTGAGCGATTTCACTTCCGATTCCTTTCGGCTTTAAGTAAAAGCCGCCTTTGATGATTCGTGTAAATCCATCCACTGCGTTTTCCGCGTTGATGCAGTATAAAATGATAAATCCCACAAGAAGACCGATCACAATACATACAAGAGAAGCGACAATGGACAGAAGAGCGTTTTTCGTTTTTTCGTTCATGCTTTTCTTACCTCTCTTTTATACTTCTTCGGGAACCGGATCCCGTTTTGCACCTGCCATGTAGAGACCGAGTTCTTCGACAGAAACGGTTTTCGGATCCAGCTGGCCGACCAGCTCTCCTTCGTACATAACAAGAATACGGTCGGAAACATCCATAACCTCATCCAGTTCCAGAGAAACCAGAAGAACGGCTTTTCCCTTGTCGCGCTGTGCAACGAGCTGGCTGTGAATGTATTCGATGGCTCCGACATCAAGACCACGGGTAGGCTGTACCGCAACGAGAAGATCAGGATCTTTGTCGATCTCACGCGCGATGATCGCTTTCTGCTGGTTTCCGCCGGACATGCTGCGGGTGATGGTCACAGGACCCTGGCCGCTGCGGACATCGTACTGCTCGATCAGGCGCTCGGCATATTCGCGCACGGCTTTTGATTTGATAAAGCCGAAGGATTCAAATTCCGGCTGCCAGTAACGCTGCAGCACCATGTTCTGCTCGATGGAGTAATCCAGCACGAGGCCGTGTTTATGGCGGTCCTCCGGGATGTGGCTCATGCCCATCTTGGAGCGGTCGCGGATGGAAGCTTTCGTGATGTCCTGTCCGTTGAACAGAATTTTACCGCCGGATACTTTTTCCAGTCCCGTGAGGCCCTGAACGAACTCGGACTGGCCGTTTCCATCGATACCTGCGATGCAGACAATCTCGCCTTTTCTTACATTAAAGGAAACATCTTTGACGGCGTTGTTTCCGTGCACCTTGCTCGGTACGGTCATGTGCTCTACTTTCAGAACGGTGTCGCCCGGTTTTGACGGCTTTTTGTTGACGGAGAAGCTGACGTTTCTTCCGACCATCATGCGGGAGAGCTCTTCTTTGGAAGTTTCGCTGATGTTGACGGTTCCGATGTATTTTCCTTTGCGGAGAATCGTACAGCGGTCGGCAACTTCCATGATCTCGTTGAGTTTATGGGTGATGAAGAGGATGGATTTTCCTTCTTTTGCGAGGTTCTTCATGATCTTCATCAGCTCGTCGATTTCCTGCGGCGTCAGAACCGCGGTCGGCTCGTCGAAGATCAGGACTTCGTTGTCACGGTAGAGCATTTTCAGAATTTCGGTACGCTGCTGCATGCCGACGGTGATATCTGAGATCAGAGCGTCCGGATCGACCATCAGACCGTATTTCTCGCTCAGTTCCATGACTTTTGCACGGGCATTCTTTTTCTCGAGGAAAAGGCCTTTGGTCGGCTCTACGCCGAGGATGATGTTGTCGAGAACCGAGAAACATTCGACCAGCTTAAAGTGCTGGTGAACCATACCGATGTTGAGATCATTGGCGTCGTTCGGCGTGTTGATATGGACTTCCTGCCCATTCTTCTTGATGATTCCGGAGGTAGGCTGATACAGACCAAAAAGAATACTCATCAGGGTCGATTTTCCTGCACCGTTTTCTCCAAGCAGAGCATGGATTTCTCCTTTTTTGAGCTGTAATGTAATGTTGTCGTTCGCCTTGATACCCGGGAATTCTTTGGTGATGTTCAACATCTCAATAATGTACTCATTTTCCATATACATATTCCCTTTCAAGCGTGGTTTTGCAGGACTGCCGAAGGCATGGAAAATAAGGCAGAACTGCGGGCTTTCATTATGTCTAGTATAGCATTTTGCGTGGCAGAAAAAAAGGGGAAGAGAAATAATATTCTCTTCCCCAAAAGGCATATTGTTACAGAAACAGTATGCACATTAGCTGATGTAATCAACGGTTACGTGAGAACCTACTTCCGGCTGATTTTCTGTATCGCTGGAGATTTCGATGGAACCATCGCGGATACCAGCCAGTACAGTTTCATACTGATCCTGTGTGAAGGTTGTGAATCCCCAGGATTCGGAATCGGTAGGAAGGCCGATGTAATCTCCGTCTTTCAGTCCAAGCTGCTGAGCAGTTCCGCCAAGTTCAGAGAAGTTTCCGTTGAAGTAGGAATCCAGAGCGTTGTTGATGGCCTTTCATAGCGGAAGTCAGGCAGCGCTCGCCGATTTTGGAACGCTGGTCAACGTCTACACCAATAACTTTTCCGTCGTGTGTCTCAGCTGCATCCAGAGCAGATGTCCAGATACCGCCGCCGCAGGCGAATACAACCTGTGTTCCGTCTGCATACCAGCCCTCCATACGGGCGGTGATGGAGTCATCGCCGTAGAACTGGCCGCCATAGTAATATTTTACGTTTACATCTACGCCGTCTTCTTCAGCAGCAGCGTTGATACCCTGTACATAACCGTAACCGAAACGGATAACGGCCGGAACAGCGATACCGCCGAGGAAACCAAGACTTGTGTAGCCGTCTTTTACTGCAGCGTATCCAGCCAGGTAGCCGGCCTGCTCTTCTTCGAAGGAGCAGATGTACACGTTCTTTCCGAGATCAACAGCTTTGCCGTTTTTTACAATATCACCTTCGGTAACATCGACTGCGATGAAGGTTACATCCGGATAGGTGTCCTGCTCTTCAGCGATGGCAGGTCCGAACAGGTAACCTGGCATTACAACAACGGTAGCACCCTCGGAAACAGCAAGATCGATGGAGTTGATACGCTCTTCATCGGTATCCTCTGCCGGTTTGTAGTACTCGTACTCTACGCCGTTTGCATCGCCGTAGGCGCATACAGTTTCCCAGGTGATCTGGTTGAAGGATTCGTCGGTGATATCTCCGGAGTCTGTGATCATGGCAATTTTCTCACCTGCGGCGTCTTTTTTTTCTCCATCTGTGGAAGCAGAAGCGGAAGTTGCGCTGGTGGAATCGGCGCCTGTGGATGCGTCGGAGGAAGAGGATCCGTTGGAGGAACCGCATCCTGCGAGTGCAGCAGTTGTCATGGCGGCTGCAAGCAGTAAGCTAACTACTTTCTTTTTCATAATAGTATTCTCCTTTCAAGAGGTACAGCGTTTTTGCGTGTATGGCTACATTATAATATAGAAGAAAAAAGTATGTCAAGCAAAGGAAAAACTGCGTGAAATCCACTAATTATCTGCATGCGAGCCGGAAATTCTTCGGATAATGGCGTTGGATCTTGCATAAATTTCTTCCGGGTCAAAGCCGATATGGAATTCGCCGTTTTCGTAGAGGATTTGACCGTTTACCATGGTAAGCTTTACGTTCTGTTTGCTGCCGCTGTAAACGAGGTTTTTGATCAGATTATTCTCCGGCTGCATGTTCGGCTGATGGAGGTCAATCATGACGAGATCGGCCTTTTTGCCGGCAGCGAGACGGTCGCAGTCAGTAAGCTGCATGGCGTGCGCGCCGCCTGCGGTTGCCATGTAGAGAATGGCGTCGGCCGGGATTCCTGCGGCATCCATCTCGCGGACTTTGGAAAGGCCGGTGGTCAGGAACATTTCGCGGAACATATCGAGGCAGTTGTTACTGGCCGGCCCGTCAGTGCCGATGGCGAGGTTGATGCCGTTATCGTAAAAACGCTTCAGCGGGCAGATGCCGGAGGCGAGCTTCAGGTTTGAGGAGGGATTGGTAACGGCCGCCAGTTTCCGGTCACGGAAGATCTCAAAATCGCGGTCCTCCATCCAGATGCAGTGGTAGCCGCCGCCTCCGTACTGGAACATGCCTAAGCGTTCCATCAGCTGTGTCGGGGTGAGTCCCCAGCGCTCTTTACAGCCCTCGACTTCGCTTTTTGTTTCGGCGTTGTGTGTCCAGACAGGGGAATGGTATTTTTCGGCGAGTTTGGCAACGGATTCAAGAAGCGGGCCGCCGGTCGTATATTCGGCGTGGAAACCGAGCAGATACGAGGTGCGGTCGGAGAGTTTGTTGACATAGTTATACATCTCTTCGAGAATTTCCGGGCTGTCGACGAAGTTGTTGAGACCGCTGGTAAGAACGGTGCGGAATCCGGTGTCGACCGTGGCAGCGATGCTGTTTTTCTGCTGGATGTACATGTCGAAATTGGAGGTGATGCCGCTCGTCAGATATTCCATGATGCCGAGGATATTGAGCCAGTAAACGTCGTCCCCGGCGAGCTTTGCCTCGTTCGGGAAGACCTGGCGCTCGAGCCATTCGTGGAGCGGGAGATCGTCCGCGTAGGAGCGGAGGAAGGTCATCGGGGTGTGCGTGTGTGCGTTTTTAAAGCCCGGGATCAGGAGATTGCCGCGGGCGTCAATTTCGCGGTCGAAGACAGTGGTCTCTGCGGCATCTGGATCTGCTTTTCTACCAGGTCCGATATAGGTGATGGTGTCGCCGGTGACATGAAGTTCGTCTTCGGCGATGGAAAAATGGTTTTCAGCGTCGAGTACGAGAATTTTGGCGTTGTAAAAACGTGTATTCAAAAAAGATCTCTCCTTTATTTTACGTGCTGTTTTCAGCGGCCGGGGCCTGTTTTTTTGACAGACCCCGGCCGCTGTGTGTTTACAGTGTCTTTGCGATGCCCTGAATCGTTGCGGCAACGAGTTTTTTGAACTGCGGTGCAACCATGTCAGCTGCCTCCTGAACTTCCGCATGGCACAGAGGCTGCGGGGAGATGCCGGCGGCAAGATTGGTAATGCAGGAAATACCGATGACGCGCATGCCCATATGGCGTGCAGCGATGGCTTCACAGGCGGTGCTCATGCCGACCGCGTCTGCGCCGAGGGTGCGGCACATGGCGATTTCCTGCGGGGACTCGTACTGCGGGCCGGTGAGCTGCAGATAAACGCCTTCCATCAGGTCGATATCAAGGCTGGCTGCGGCTTTCCGTGCGATTTTCTGGAATTCAAGGTCGTAGATCTGGCTCATATCCGGGAAACGGGTGCCGAGCTCGTCGATGTTCGGTCCGATAAGCGGAGATGGAACGAAGCAGGCGATCTGGCCGTTTAACAGCATCAGAGAGCCTGGTTTTGTGCCCTGTTTGATGCCGCCGGCGGCGTTGGTTAAGAACAGTGCTTTTGCGCCCATCAGCTTCATGAGGCGGGTCGGGAGAACGACGTCGGTCATCGGATAGCCTTCATAATAATGAACGCGGCCCTGCATGCAGACAACCGGCACATCGCCGACGTAGCCGAAGATAAAACGGCCCGCGTGGCCCGGAACAGTGGAAACCGGGAAGCCTTCGATATCGTGGTAATCGAGGGTTGCGGTAACGCGGATATCATTCGCAAAATCACCGAGGCCGGAACCGAGAATCAGTGCGACTTCCGGCTGGAAATCGATCTGGGAGCGGAAGCTCTCGTAGCATTTCATCAGTTTTTCGTAAACAGGGTTTGGGGTGTTGCTCATAGGAAAAACCTCCTTAATATAAATGATTTTCTGCTTTTTGAGTCTTTTTTCGGCTATTTTTAGGGAAGAAAAGCCTGCCACAGAGATGTGAGTCCCGGAGGCAGGCTTTTCTTTTAGAAAAAAGATCATCTGGTAGTTCTATTGTAGTATAGAAAGCGCGGAAAAGCAATGATTTCAGTCATCAAAAATATTCAGATGCTGTTTCATGATATTTCCCAGCCATTCAATGACCGGACCGAGGGTAATAACCATCAGCACGGTAACAATGCCGAGTTTTCCGCCGAGCAGAACGGCGATCGCGGTGACAACGAAGTCGTAGACGATGCGGATCACACGGAACGAAACGTTCGGCAGGTGGGTGGAGATAATGAAGGATACTGCGTCGTACGGTGCAGTTCCCATATCAACATCCATATAGAAGGATGCGGCAAGGATAAACAGGATCAGCGCCGGGATCAGCACGGCGATTCGCACACCCATCGAGGTGAAGAGGTCTGCCGGAAGGACTTTCGCCCAGATCCAGGAGAAAAAGTCGATGGAATATCCCACGAGAAACATGTTTGCGAGGGTTCCGAAGCCTAAGTTTCTGCCGCCGAAAATGATAACGAAGATGAGCAGGACGGTATTGAAGAGCGCCTGCCAGTTTCCGATGCTGATGCCGAGGCGGGTGGAGATGGTCTGGTTTAACAAGGTACACGGATCGGTGCCGAGATCGACGAGAAGCAGCCATGAGAGCGCAAAGCCCATCAGGATGACGGCAGCGATGACCAGAATCAGGCGGGTCCAGAAATGTTTCTTCTGGTAGAAGCCCTGGATGATTTCTTTCATAGTATGAGTTCCTCCCTGTAAAATAATACAAAATGTATTTTCATGTTTTCCGGGCTGATCTGCAGAATTTATTTTCTGCTTTTTTGCCCTTTTTCCCAGAAAAATCTCCGCCGTTTTTTCGCCCGGCGGAGATTTGCCTGTTTCTTATTTTAGTATATTTTTTTCAAAATGTAAACAGTTTTCTTTTATCTGTGTCAACAGAATGTTCAATAATAAAATGAACTATAGTGAACATAAAATAATAAAAAATAATTTTTTCAAAAACAATGTTCACATGAAGATTAACAAAGTGAACACCAACATTAAAATGTGTTTGCACCATGCGCTATGTTTCTGATTAGGCCATGCAGACAGGTACAGCAATCACGTGATTCGCATAAGCGTATTATTCTGCTGGTGAGAAGACGGCAGGAAATCTTGGAAACAAAGAGCTGTACGAGATCCGGGTTGAACATACGGCCTGCGTTGCAGCGGAGATCGGCGAGCATATCGGCAAAATTTTTGCTGGAGCTGTAGGCGCGTCCGACGGAATCGGTTGCCGCACCGAGACAATCGGCGCAGGTGAGGATCTGGTAGAGAATGGCGTTGTCGTTGCCTTTATGGGTATACTCGCGCGGATAGCCGCCTTTTTCGTCGTACCAGAGATGGTGGTAGAGCGCCGCCTCGGCGTATGGTCTTGTGGAATCCCATTTGCTGAGGAGCTCATAGCCCATCTGTGGGTGGAGACGGATCAGATCAAAGAGAAAAAGTACATTGCATCATTGGAACCGTATATTGGAGATATTCTACTGGTTGGAATTAATTATGATAAAAAGACCAAAAAGCTATAAATGAGCAAATATCGAATTTTGCACAAACTTATCCCACAAACTTAAAAGC
>OGJI01002298.1_pt1 | contig 17851 bp, 15 predicted proteins | sample 1572031 | NCBI WGS metagenome assembly OGJI01 (sample SAMEA2582119, study PRJEB24529) | metagenome | biome: Human gut stool | place: China | collected 2011
CTGAGTTACCGCTTACAATATCGGCACAATATGGTCTTATTGATCAAAATGAATTCTTTGATAAACGTGTGGCAAGTAAAGATGTTAGTGGCTATTATTTGATTTATAACGGTGAATTTGCATATAACAAGAGTACATCTACCGATGCTCCTTGGGGGGCTATAAAAAGACTCGATAAATATGAAAATGGCGTATTATCAACGCTTTATATTGTGTTCAAGATAAGAAATGAAGAAGAAGTAAATTCCGATTTTCTAGTAACTTATTATGATACTAGTAATTGGCATAAAGACATTCAGGCCATTGCAGCTGAAGGAGCTAGAAATCATGGATTGTTGAATATTGCACCAGCAGATTTCTTTAAAACAGAATTGATGATGCCACAAGATATTGATGAGCAGAAAAAGATTGGAGATTACTTCAAGTCACTAAATGACCTTATCACCCTTCATCAACGTAAGTGTGATGAGATAAAAGAAGTTAAAAAATTTATGTTGCAGAATATGTTTCCACAGAAAGGATAAGTGATTATGGCAGAGTTAGAATCAATAATTGAAAAACGGCTTATAGGGCAGTTGTGCAGCGGTGAATCGCAATGGACATATCGACCGGATTTAAGAACCGAAGAAGATTTGTGGAATAATTTTAAATATATACTTGAACAGAATAATAAGGCAAAGCTTGATGATATTCCACTTAGTGAATCTGAATTTGCAAAGATAAAGAATGATGTATCACATGCTTCTTTTTATGATGCTGGAAAGTGGATGGTTGGAGAAAATGGTAAGGTATATGTTCATGTTCAAAGGGGAAGTGAGACACTTCATCTCGTAGTAATGAATAATGAACATGTTGCTGGAGGCTCAAGCGTTTATGAGGTAATAAATCAGTATCAGGCATTTAAGGAGGAAAATGATGAGAGTGGAAGAGATAGACGATTTGATGTAACTCTTCTAATTAATGGAATTCCGGTAATTCATATTGAATTGAAAAATAAAGAACATTCTTATATGGATGGATATCGCCAGATAAAGAAATACATAGCAGAGGGAAAATTTCATGGTATCTTTTCGAATGTTCAAATGTTTGTAGTTAGTAATGCTATTGATACCAAATATTTTTCAGCGGCCAGAGACACAGAATTAAATAAAAAATTTTTGACAGGATGGATTGATAGAAAAAATATTCCAGTGAGCGATTATATTGATTTCGCACAGGCTGTACTTAGAATACCAGAAGCGCATGAGATGGTAACAAAATATATTGTACTTGATAATGATAAGAAAAAGTTACTCATATTAAGACCATATCAGATTCACGCAATTGAAGCAATGCGCGAAGCTTCAAAGGCTGGAAAATCTGGATTTATTTGGCATACAACAGGTTCTGGAAAAACAATGACATCTTATAAAGCAACAAGAAATCTTTTGATGGATATACCGTCTATTCAAAAGACAATCTTTCTGATTGATAGAAAGGATTTAGATTTGCAGACAAAAGGTGCATTTCAATCATATGCCAATAATGATACAATTGATGTAGATGATACAGAGCATGTTGGAAGTTTGATAAAAAAACTGTCTGATGATAACCGGCAGATGATTGTAACCACGCGGCAAAAGATGCAGGTTATGATTAACCGGCGTCTCAAAGAGGGTACGAAAGAATATGACAAAATAAAGGCATTAAAAGTTGCATTTGTTGTAGATGAATGTCATAGGGCAGTAACGCCACAGACCAAACGGGACATAGAGAGATTTTTCAGCAATTCAATTTGGTTTGGATTTACTGGAACACCGATATTTGATCAAAATAGTTATGAGCAAAAAGGGGATTTGCCACAGACTACAGAGGAATTATATGGACCATGTCTCCATAGTTATACAATAAAAGAAGCTATTCATGATGGTGCGGTATTAGGATTTAATGTTGAGAATCTTGGACCTAAAGATATACCAAAAGAGGAAGAAGAGAAGTATTATCATAGTGAAAATCACATGCGGAATGTCCTGAATATAATTATCAACCAGTCCCTTTCTAAATTTGGAATGCAAAATGGAAGAGGAAAAACCTATGAGGCGATGCTTACGGTTGAGTCAATAGCCGTTGCACAAAAGTATTATGAGATGCTTTTGAAAATTAAATCAGGTGAAGATGAACTGAAAATTAGTGATGAAGTAAAAAAAGCTCTTCCAGATTTCCCTAAAGTAGCAATTACATTTTCAGTATCCGAAAATGAAGAAGCATCACAAGCTAACCAGGAGGCTATGAAGAGATATCTTGCCTATTATAACAAGATATTTGGAACAAAATATACAATTGATGGTCTTAGTGCATATAATGGTAATTTAAATGATAGACTGGCGAGAAAAGAAAAACGTTATACAGATAGAGAACAACAGATAGATATTGTAATTGTTGTAGACCGGTTGCTTACTGGATTTGATGCACCGTGTTTATCAACACTTTTTATTGACAGACCACCGATGAGTCCTCAGGGTTTGATACAGGCATTTTCAAGAACAAATCGTTTGTATGACCAGAATAAGGAGTATGGACAAATTGTTACATTTAGAAGCCCAAAGGAATACAAGGAGAAAATAAATAATGCACTTGTTTTGTATTCAAAGGGTGGTATAGGACAAGCAATTGCGGAGGATTGGGATACTGTTTTTAACGACTTTATCTTATCATTAAAGACGATACGAACTTTTGCTCCTGAGCCGAGTGATGTGATGGGATTATCTAAGAAGCAAAAGAAAACATTTATTAAACTATTTCGAGATTTAGATCATGATTATGCACATTTAAAATCATTCTCGACATTTCAACCTCAGATGTTGGACAAATTTGATTTTAGTCAGGAAATATACGAAGATTATGCTGCAGTTTATAATAATGTGATGGAAGAATTAAAGAAAGATCCACCAGATGATACGGATGATGACCCGATTAGAGATGATTATGATTTAGTAGCATATAGCAAGTTTAAGATAGATTTTGAGTATATTGTCGAATTACTGCAGGGATTTGTTGAATTTTTGGATCAAAAAGATAATGAATTTGATGAGGTTGAATTTGAGCACAAGCTTTTACAATTAAAAGAGATTGTAAAAGAATTTGCTGAGGATAATCCTAGATTGAGTGAGTTATTATTACAGGTATTAAACGAAATTGAACAGGATAAAGCCAGATTTATGGGGCAGGATGTTTCAGTTATTATTAATCAAATGCGTTATGCTGCGATTGATAAAGAAATAGAAAAGTTTGCAACGAAATGGTTTGTTCCGTTTGATGATGTAAAATATGAGGCATATAATTATAAAGATGGTGAATTGGCAAATGAAAATAAATTAAAAGAACTTGCTGATTATGCATTGTATAAAGATACAACTTTGGATGCACTTCCTAAATTTAAATTTAATGGAGCACTTATAAGAGATTTTAAAGAAGTGCTTATGCCGGAAATAAGCCCATTAATTGAATCATAGTTATAGAAAGCTTGTAGCATATTGCTACAAGCTTTCTATTATCATAAAGGCGTGCGTATAGTTGTTAGTTCAAATTTGATAAAGATCTCATGATTAAATCAATATCTTTGCTTTCAAGTTCTTGTATGATATGTAAATAAGTTTTTTGGGTCGTTGTCATATTAGAGTGACCTAATCTTCTTGCGACACTTGCGATAGATACACCAGCAAACAGTAGGAGAGAAGCGTGAGTGTGTCTAAGCCCATGGATAGAGATGATTGGTATTTCTACTTCTTTACAATGTCTGGCAAGAATGTTGTTTACCGTGGAATTATAAATTTTGCCTTTAACAAAAATAGGTTCGTCTTCTGGTAATTGTTTTACAAGTTCCGCAAATTGCATTACCGTTTGCCAGTCTAATGGAATTTTTCTAATAGAAGATTTATTTTTCGTAGGAAGAAAGCCGCTGTGATTCTTATAATCCCAGGTTTTTGAAACGGAAAGCATTTGGCGTGAAAGGTCAAAATCTTTTGGTGTAAGAGCCAAGGCTTCAGAAAAGCGCATTCCAGTTTTTGCAATTAGTAAAATGAGCCAATCCATATTTACTTCTGATTTTAAATCAAGATTATCTAGTAATTTGTGAAGTTCATATTGGTTGAGGTATTTTGGCTTTTTTTCTCTTGGAGTTTTCCCTTTGATAATAGCCTTGCGCGTTGGGTCTCTTTGGATAAGTCCTTCATCAACAGCATCTAGGATTGCACATTTTAGATGATGATGAAAATCCATGGTAGTTTGCCGTTCATGAGAAGTAGCATAGTCGTTAAGAAGTTTTTGATATGCAAAACGGTCAAGATTACCTATAGTCAGTTCTGGAGTGAGCCTTTCAAGCCACTGATGAGCCATATTGTATTTGCTCATAGTAACGGGGCGGATAGCACCTTCTTTATAGACTGTAATCCATTGCTTGTAATAATCACAGAATAGGGTAGTAGCGTTGTTAGTTGTCGTTGTATTCATTTGTAAGTCCTCCTTTTTTTATGGTGATACGCACGCCGATGAAGGGTGATAAGGTTGTCGAGGTTGTTTAAATATGCCCCAATTTTCTTTTGTTCATCGAAACTTGGACAGTTTATTGGTATGCTTCTGCATACTTCTTGGTTTAATTTTGGCATAGCCATTCCAGAGTTATATTGTTTATAATCTTTTCGTTCAAGAGAATTACAAATGAATTTGTTTTCATTTCCATCTTTAGTTCTTAACACATGAGCATGGTTGTTAACCCAGTATTTTCCTGATGCCAAGAAGCACACTGGATAATTTCTATCTGTAATATTTGCTCCATCTTCGCTTAATAGAACAAGTTCTTCATCAAATAAATATCCATCCACATAATCCACAATTCCAGACGCACCATAATATGGATACGGTCCAGGAGTTCGCTTGGCACCCTCTAACGGTTTTCTTATTGTATCAAGGAATTCAACAACATCTTCCAATTTACGCTGTTCCCAAACAATTTTTTTTCGGTTTTTTGAAAATGACTTACGCTGATGAAGGGTGATAAGGTTGTCTAACAATGCAAAATAGTCACCTATTTTAACCTGTTCATCATATTCAGGATATGAAATATCCAAATTGTTTACTTGTTCTAACGATAAATTAGGTTGTGCTCCAATCGTAGGATTTCTTCTTATAAAATCCTCTACAGCAGGTCCTTTCAATACTGTTGTGAGATATGGAATATATCCCTCGTTAGTTCTTATAATTGCAAGTGCTTGATTCGTATTTGCAGGTAAAATACTTGGTTTTACGACACTTACACGTCCTAATGTTCCTGCAATGGAAAACAGAATATCATTCTCTTCAAGTCTTGAACGCTTTAAATACCCTTCATGTTCTTCTACACTTATCTTTGACATAGAAGTAACTTCTCCATTATCAGTATCTATATTTTCTACCTTAACAAAATTCACTTCGCCATTACCAGACTTATCCTTTGGAGTAGTTCCTTTTGTGATAAGTGAACATAGTGTTCCCAACTTACGCTGTTCCCAATCGTCCGTAAATCCCGCAAATCGTATTTCTGGTTTTTTCTCATTTTTTTGTGGAAACATTTTTTGTAACATATATTTCTTCAATTTTTTTGTTTCATCACACTTACGCTGATGAAGAGTGATGATGTGGTCGAGGCTTTCAAAATATGCTGCAATTTCTTTTTGCTCATCAAAATTGGGTACCCTAACCTTCATCTTTTGCAAATCGAGAAATGACAGTACCTTCTGTCCTGTTCCTGTACATGTATATGCTATTTCACGTACAACTTCTTCGCTATTATTCAATACCAATGAGAGGAAGAAAACATCACTATTTTTGCCACTAAAAACGGGATAAAATTTACTAATAATCCCTTTATCACAGCATTTGTTGATATTAAATGTAAAGTCTACTCCGTCACTTCTATTTCGATAAGTACAGTAATTTCTTGGTAGTATATTGTACCCGGTAATATCATGCTGTTGCTTTCTTCCAAAATGCTCTTCTTGCAGTATTACGCCCTCTGTTTTGGATGAAGTAAGAATTGGTAATGTGCAATCCGAATCAACAGTCTCTTTATATTCAGTTATGATATCTCCCAACTTACGCTGTTCCCAATCATCCGTAAAACCCTTAAATCTAATATTAGGTGTATTACCCATTTCTACACCTCCTTAAATATTTCAACAAATTCCTTAACAGCTGCTTCTGTTTCTGAAGAATTAAAGGTAAGTTCTCCTAACATGGAAAGCAATGCTTCATTACTTTCCTTAATTGCTTTATTAGTTTCTTTAATACTTCCCGTAAGTGCCCGCAAATCTATCTCCTCTTCTTCCTCACTTGTATCAACATATCTAGGAATGTTAAGATTGAAATCATTTGCTTTTATGTCCTCATAAGATGCCAAATATGCAACTTTATCAACATTCTTTCTATCCTTATACAATTCAAGAACTCTATCAATGTGTTCCTCATTCATCACATTTTGTTTCTTTTCTTTTTCAAAAAGATTAGATGCGTCAATAAAAAGTACATCTCTTCCCTCTCTGTGCTTTTTCAGAACTACAATACACGTTGGAATAGAAGTATTATAAAACATGTTTGACGGCAAACCAATTACTGCATAAATAGATCCATTCCTAAGTAATGTTTCTCTAATACTTCCCTCTGCTGCCCCTCTAAACAATACTCCGTGAGGAAGTACAATTGCCATTGTGCCGGTCTGCTTCAAATGATAGAAACCATGTAATAGGAATGCATAATCTGCTTTTGATTTTGGGGCAAGCTTGCCGCCGTAATCCATAAATCTTTCATCCTGCTTAAATCCTTCAGCTGCCGACCATTTAGCTGAATATGGCGGATTCATAGTAACCACATCAAACTCTGTTTCTTCATCTGTTGGCCAATCTGCATCCAAAGTATCTCCATTTCTCAAATGCTGATTTTCTGGAAGTACTCCATGAAGAAACATATTCATTCTTGCCAGATTATAAGTTGATGGCATAAGTTCCTGTCCATAATATTTAATATAATCTGGCTCCTTTGAATAATTCCTGCAACTAAGCATCAGAGAACCAGAACCCATACACGGGTCATATACCTGAAGTCCCTTTTTTTCTTCCTGTCCTGTCATTGCAATTCTACAAAGAATTTGTGCTGGTCCATGAGGAGTATAAAATTCTCCTGCTTTTTTTCCTGTCTCTGAAGCAAACTGTCCAATCAAATACTCATAAGCATTTCCAAGAACATCACCTTTTGCATGAATCAAATCTGCTCCATCAAGAACCTTAATTACTTCTGCTATTGTAGTGCTCTGTTTCTGATCTCCAGTTCCAAGTCTATTAGAATATAAATCTACATCTGCAAATAATCCATGAAACAATTCATCCGACTCTTGAATTCGATTAAATGCAGCCTGTAATTTTTCCCTATTAAAAGTATTTGCCTTTGCATCGTTTAACATACTTACATATGTCATATTAGGATCTAATGTATAATGCATTGAATGTTTTAACTCTTGTAACAAATCTTCTGCATCATCCGTTTCCATTACTTCTTCATATTGTTTCTGTGCCTCTTGCAGATCATCTGGTGTCTCATCATTTAATAAATCGTATGCTTTTACCAGATACGAATCTGATAAATACTTATAAAAAACAAGTCCCAGTAAATATGTCTTATACTCATTCGCATCCATTTTTCCTCGGAGCACATCAGCCCCACTCCATAATACCTGTAATAAATCTTTACCCTCTGCCATTTTTTCAATCCTCCTCAATCTTCCTTATTATTGTAAGTGTAAATTTCTTAATTTTCTCCATCTGCTTTAACATTAACCGATTTTGTATTAAAGACTGTCGATACAATTCTCCAATTTTTCTCTGCTTCTCTAAATCTGGCAATCTTATTTTTAATTCTCCAATCGTTTTTACATTTAACTTTTTTACACTAAGTGTTGTTCCCTGATGAACCATCATAATCTGTTGTTCAAAATCTTTTCCTTCATTAAACTGATAACAAAAATACCATTTATCCAGTATTTGCTCATCAAACTCACATTTCAAAAAATTTGATGTTATACATTTATCCTTATTCTTCGCCGATATTGGCGCTGCTTTCGATTTAATAAGATTAATAATGCATTCTGCTTTACCATCATATTCACTCATACAATATAAGTCATTTTCAAAATCTTCTGGCAAATATAAACATACTTCTTGTTCTTTTAGCCTTGTAGGATTTTTACCTAAAGTAAAATTAATGATATCACTTAATTTTTTTACCTCCATCTCCCTTCTCCTTTCCGTAATTTAGTTAAATTACATTTATAATAATAACACATTGTCATTCTTTGTCAATATGTAATTTAATTAAATTACAAATAAAGAGTCGTGATTACTCACGACTCCAATATACTATATTTCTAGTCCATTTTGTGGGACTTCAAACTTTTCACTTTTTCAACTTCATATATAACAGTGGATACGGATTCCCTTCTTCATCAAAATCTGTTCTTTTATATATTTCAAATCCCATGTGTTCATAGAAGCCAACCGCTTTAGGATTCTGCTCATTTACTGTGACTTCATTTATATCATAGTTTTCAATTCCATATTGAAGTAACTGTCTGCCTGGTCCCTTGCCTCTTTCCTCTGGTGCTAAGAAAAGCATTTCCAGACGCTTGTGTTCTGTTCCTAAAAAAGCTGCTATCTCACCGGATTTGCTCTCAGCAATGACCAAATGGGCAACATCACTTAATGCCTGCAGCACATACGCTTTAATCTGATTGATTTCTTCGTCAGAGAGAAATAAATGGGTTGCCCGGACAGACTGCTCCTAGACCGCTAATAATTGTTCGATTCTCTTTGGTGTTCTCTCCTTCAGTTCAAATATATTCATGCATTTATCCTCTCTGTTTTTTATGAAACAAACCAAATTTCCTGCGCCTTTTTCAAGCATGATATCATGAACAGCATTCGCCGTTCATCAATCATATTTCAATCATTCTTATTTACAACTGGCAGCAATATCCCGGATACTTCCTGCCATGTCCGCATCAATGCCCACTGCCCGTTTTCCAAAGCTTTCCGGCACGACCGCTTCTCCAAGATTTAATCTTATCAGACTTATATTTCCATGCTCCCGCACCAGCTTTTCAAATGGGAAACGGATGATGGTCGGCGTATTAAATCCAACGCCAAGTTCCAATAATACAAGTTTCTTATGCACCGCTTCGCTAAGATATTCCGAGAAAAGTTTTTCCGCATGATACCATGCCTCATCCTGCACAAAATGCCCGTCTTTTCTGAGATTCATATCCATCGGTCCGCCACAGACCGGACATTTCGGCACCATGTAGGATGGAATCTTACAGTCTCTTCTCGCCTGATTCATCTGGAAAAAAAGCTTTCTTGCATCATAAATCTTATTATGGCAGCCCCGCCTGCACTGGATATGAAAATAGTCTCCCTGGGTACAGAATATTTTCTCTTCCGGCAGTCCGGCTTTCACAAACTGCCCATCTGCATTGGTGCTTAATACAAATATATTTTTATCAGAAAAAGCCTCTAATAAACACTTATGAAGTGGTGTCACATCCAGTTCCATTCCACCGAGCAGTGCCTGCTTCGACCAGTAGCCCCAATAGCTTTCTTCATCCGGATACGGATAAAAACTTGCCGAATACATATCCTGCATATAAGGTCCTTTTCCATACTTTTTCTGGAATTCTCCAAAATTTTCTTCAAAAAAGCTGCCGCCATACTGTGCACCTGCTGCCGTGCTCATTCCGGCTCCCGCACCAATCAGAACATAATCGGCATCCTTTAACATCTTTCCAGCTTCATTTATCTGTTCCTGATATGGAATATCCTGAGTGATATAATCCCTTGCCGGTATTCCGCAAAGGAAGTTTTCAAACGTTATTTTCATGTGTACTCCTTAACTTAATTTTTCTCACTTACAACAGGTCTCTGTAAAACGCTTCATCATAATTCTTAAAAACATTAAAGACTACTTTTATCCGGCTTCCGGTTCTCTTTTTATATGCTTTCACCATTTCCACTGCAATCTCAGCCGCCCGCTCATTTGGAAACATAAATACACCGGTAGAAATGCAACAGAAGGCAATGGACTCTAAGTTCTTTTCATCGGCTGCTTCCAGACAGGACTGATAGCAGGAAGAAAGAAGTTCCTCATGTTTCTTTGTAAGCCTGCCACTTACAATCGGTCCTACTGTGTGAATCACATATTCACAGGGAAGATTATAGGCAGATGTAAGCTTCGCCTGACCGGTTGGTTCTTCATGTCCCTGTCTTTGCATCAGCTTCGCACATGCTAACCGCAGCTGGACTCCCGCATAAGTATGGATACAGTTGTCAATGCAGTTATGGCAGGGCTGGTAACAGCCTGTCATTCCGCTGTTGGCAGCATTTACAATGGCACCCACCTTAAGTCTCGTAATGTCTCCCTTGTAAAGATAAAGCTCCGGCTCTAATTCTTCCATTTCAGAAAATGTCACGATTCCCTTTTCGGCATTTGCCTGCTGCAAATAAGCATCCTGTATGTGCAAAAACTCTTCATCTATAGCAGATGGCATTCTGACATTCATCAGTGACCGGAGCAGTGTTTTCTGTTCTTCTTTTCCGGCTGGAATCTGCATGGTCTTATCTTCTTTCCAATATCCCTTCCGCTCTTCTAACAATCTTTCGATTAAATAACGTCTTCTCTCTGACTGATTCATGCTATCCTCTTCTTTCAATTGCCTGCACCGGACAATTTTCATAACAGCTTCCGCAGTGCAAGCAATGATTCTGCTGTATTGTAAATGGCTCGCCTTCTGTGATACAGCGTTGCGGACAACTGCTCTGACAGGTACCACATCCGATGCAGGCATCCGTTATGTAATATCCCTTTTCTTCTATTCCAGCATTTCCCAATTGATATGTCTCCCGGAATATGGGATTAACACCCAGATTAAAATATTCTATTTCTGCTCTGTCGATGCAGAAAACAATTCCGATATTTCTGGTATCGCCCGGATATACATTGCCAAGATAAGGCTGTTCTTCAAAAATAATATCCCGCAATTTTTCCTGTTCGCTCTCCGCCACTGCATAAGCTTTTCCGGACATCCGAATCATTTCCTTATATCTGGTATAACAAAGAATCTGCACTCTGCCATCCTGTTGAAGCTCCCTGCAGAAATTTTTCCCTCTTGCTGTAAAAAAGTAAATTGCATCTTCTTCATAATGTATCGCACTGATATTTCGAATCTGTGGTGCTCCATCTGTATCCACCGTTGCAAATGCCAGCACACCTACTAACTGCATTTTCTTTAAACATGTTGCCAAATCCATTTTCTGTCACCTCTATTTTATTATCACGATTTGATGATATCCATTAACATGATAGCACCTCCCCGGTAATCTCATTTCTTGTCTTCCAGCACTGTGGATCTGCTCCATAGAAATTTCCAGCTGCTCCGTTTGCAACAGCCGGACAGCCTCTGCACCATGCTTTCAGTTCGCATTTAGTGCATTTTACAAATTTATCATAGTCCCGGTATTTCTCCATCTGGCAGAGCCAGACATCTGCCAGCCGGTCTTCGAATATATTTACCACCTTGCTGTCCATCACTCTTCTGCATGCCATCACATCTCCGTTTGAAGATATTGTAATATGACAGTTTCCACAGTTGCAGCCTCCATAAATCATTCCGTCCACTGCATTCTGTGGCAATTTGAACTGACCGTTTTCATATTCGTATAATGTCCACAGATGGTCTTTTCTATTAAAATAGGTCTCACATCCCGCCGCCTCATATGCTTTATATTTCGCATCACAGATTTCCAGTAAATCTCTATACTCCTGTGGAGTCAGATTGCTGTCTACCTCTCCGCCAGTTGAGACATAGCGGGAAAATGCATATACCTTAACTTTCGCTTTTACTACCGCATCAATAATATCCGGAATTTCCTTTAAATTAGTCTTTGATACGGTGCTCATAATAATGCTTTTGATTCCTGCCCGGTTAAGGCAGCCAACCTTTTCCAGTGTCAAGTCAAAGCTGCCCGGTTTGCGGAACCAGTCGTGTGTCTTTTGCATTCCATCCAAAGACATCTGGTATTTCTCGCAGCCGCACACCTTTAACATTCTGCAGATTTCATCATTTAAATGAAAAGGATTTCCCATTAATGTAAATGGAATATTTTTGCTTTTCAGCAATACCAGCAGCTTCCAGAAATCCGGGTGAAGGATAGGATCTCCTCCGGTGATATAAAAATATGGTACCCGGTTATAAACCTTGCAGAAGTCTTCGCAATTTGCTACCACTTCACGCATCTGGCCGAATGTCATGCTTTTTAATTCCTTACATCCGTCTCCCGAAAAAATATAACAATGTTTACAACGCTGGTCACACTCATCTGTAATATGCCATTGAAACGAAAAATACTGACTCATCCTATCCAACTCCTTCCTTAACTTATTTTACTTGTCAGATGCCCCACATGCTGTTCCGCATGCTGCCGGTTTCTCCTCTGGTTTGTCTGCTGCTCCACACGCTGCTCCGCATGCTGAACCAGCTTCTGTTTCTGATTTTTTCCATCCGAAAAGATTTGATAATGCCATTTTTGTTTCCTCCTCTGATTCTTTTATTTTTCGGCAATTTCCTTGTTGCAGACTTATCATAGCAAGAGTTTTTCCACTAAAAAAGTACGCACTTTTTTATTACATAGGCACCTTTTTGTAACCACTATACACATGCAGATTTATATGTTACATTATTTTTGAATCTAATATCACAATTTGAACAAATGGAGGGAATACAGATGTTGACAAAAGACGAATTACCGGAATGTCCGGTTGCTACCACGGTCCAGTTAATCGGCAGCAAATGGAAACTATTAATTATAAGAAATCTTTTAGAAAGACCCTGGAGATTTAATGAATTGAAAAAGAATTTGGAAGGAATCAGCCAGAAGGTTTTAACAGACAGCTTACGTGCCATGGAAGAGGATGGAATTATTACAAGAACTGTTTACCCGGAAGTTCCGCCGCGTGTAGAATATGCACTCAGTGACCTCGGCGAATCCATGCGTCCGATTCTTACTGCCATGCAGGAATGGGGAGACAATTATAAAGCGACCTTTCTTTACTGAAATAGATAAGAAAAAGCACGCCGTTAAAATACACTTTTGGGCTTCACCCATTTTGTATTTCAAGCGACGTGCTTTTCTTATAATACTCTTTGAATAGCATCTACTACCTGCTGCCACTCTTCCATGGCTTTCGGATAAAAATGCTCTATCTTTTCGATGTTTTTTTCTTTTCCGGCACACTCCAGCTGGTAAAAGAAATCTCCAAGCGTTCTGGCTCCGATGCCCCAGGCTTCACCCTTTAATCCATGGGACTGGGTTACGAATGTTTTCCATAATTTGTTCATCATTTCTATATCTGTTGCAGCTTCTGAATCTATGATAGTTGCAGCTTCTTTCATTGTTACTACATGATTTACCTTAAGAGATTGGAACGCTTTCTCTAAATGATGCTGCTTCTTCTCTTTTTCTTTTACAAAGATGCCTAACAATTCTTTATAGAACTGTTCATCTCCATCCGCATAGGATAAGCCTTCTTCTGCTGCAATTCCATTCTTCTCAAGATAATGTAATAAGCCTCTTAGCTTTGTTACCTTTGTATCATCCATGTTTCCCTGGAAAACCATATTTTCTTCCGGCAGATAATCCCTAAGATATTTCTGCAGCATAATCTCCAGTGTGCCCGGTTTTACCGGTTTGGTAATATACTCTGCAAATCCTTCGTTTTTGTACAGTTCTTTTGCACCAGCTGTTGCATTAGCGGTAAATGCCACTGCCTGCGTATAATGATTTCGTCCTTTCTCATCTGCACGGATGAGGTGCAGCGTCTCTATGCCATCCGGCTTTGGCATCATATGGTCTAAAAGAAGTAAATCATATGTTTTCTCTTCACATTTTTGAACGGCAGTATTTCCATCCATCACGGTTTCCATTTTAACCTTTGTCTTATGTAAAAGATGTTCTAATACCATCAGATTCTGCTCATTATCATCTACCGCAAGAATGGTAAAGCTGCTGTAATCCGCATTCATACTTTTCGCACTCTGTTTTGTAAAATGATGTTTTTCCGATACTTCTACCCACGGAATCCGAACCGTAAAGGTACTTCCCTTTGTCACTTCACTAATCAGGCTGAGACTTCCACCCATAGCCTCTGCCAGTTGTCTTGCAATATCCAGTCCGAGACCGATTCCGTCTTTTCTGCTGTTTCTGGCATTATTGCCCCGTTCAAAGATTTCAAAGATTTTATCCTGCTCTTCTTTTCCTATTCCGATTCCACTGTCAGTCACAGTTATCTTTAAAAAGGTATCTCCATTTTCCACCGCTTTTTCTACACCCAGCTCCACAAAGCCTTCATCTGTGTATTTCAACGCATTTTCCAGAAGATTAATGATAATCTGACGGATATGTGCCTTGTCTCCATAGAAATGTTTTCCTGGTTTTAATAATGGTTCCTCCATCCGCAGCCGGAAGCTTAAAGATTTCTTCTCTGCCTGTGGTCTCATCTGGGCTGCTGCGTCATTGATAACCTCTTCTAAAGCAAATGCATCCTTCTTTATCTGAAGCGTACCACTTTCTAACCGTGAAGCATCTAACACTTCTTCTATCAGTGCAACCATACTGTCACCGGCAGATGCAATTTCTCTGGTATAACTACGGATTTTTTCTTCTGATGTTTCTTCTGAAATCACTTCATTCATACCAAGTATCGTATGCATCGGAGTCCGCAGCTCATGGCTCACTTTCATTAAAAATCTGGTCTTCGCTTCATCCGCACTACGGAGTCTCTGCATCATTTCCAAGTTTTCTGTCTGGTCGATAAACCAGAGCATGCAGCCATCCTTCTCACCATTTTCCACAATATCTTCCATACGAAGTTCATAGATGCGGTCATTTTTATGCAACAGCCTTTCCCGGTTTGTCAGTGCCTGCAGGATTTCTTTTTGCCTGCTTGCGGCACTTCCTACCTTTATTTCCGGGAAAAGTTCCTTCATACGCTGATTGACGGAAATAATTTTATTTTCTGCATCCAGGATAATCAGGCCTTCTTTTCCATGATTAAATGCATTATCCACCGCAGCCTGCAGAGAGCCAAAATATCCATAACGAATCATTGCCATCATCATGCAGAACATCATAATTGTCATGGCAATGACTACCGGATTATAACTGCCAAATACACCCAGACCCTTTAAGATTAATTCCAGTGCAAAAGTTCCCACACCTGCTATCATATAAATAATCCGCTTTTTATGAATCGGTGAACTCTCCCCGTAACGCATGATACACAAAATAAATACCGCAAGTATTACCGTTCCCAGATGTATATAATGCAGTTTCCAGATGATTCCGGGTATAACTTCAATCCGGTGATATATGCCATCTTTCAATATCCGCATTGTTTTATAAAAATATGGATGATATTCTGCCGTAAATACTCCTGTCAAAACAATTGTATTAATTACTGCCTGAATAAAATAAATAAACTTTGGAATTTTTAATCTGCCAAATTCGGATGCAAACCATAAAAATGCCATCAGAAAGCCTGCCTGTCCCACATACTGGATACACAGCCCCGCAAGTGCCTCACCAACGGTATCCGAATGCACCAGTTCCAGATGAACTCCCACCACAAACAGCATGGTAAAAATATCATAAATAATAAATGCAAGCTGTGCTTTGGAGAGCTTTTTATGAAGGCAGACTGCCAACATAAAAAGCATCAGGATAAGCGCTATAATATTTACCGACACAAGAAAATAGAACATACTTCTTTTCCTTTCGTAAAAGTCTTTTTGACTCTTTTACCATATTATAGCGGAATGCCTGATGCTTTTCCACTGATTTTATTTTGCAAATAAAGGAGTAGATAAATAGCGGTCCCCGGAATCCGGAAGAAGCACCACAATGTTCTTTCCTTTATTTTCTTTCCTTTTTGCCAGCTCAACAGCTGCCTTTAATGCAGCTCCTGCACTGATTCCCACAAGAATTCCCTCGCTGCGGGCAAATGCTCTTCCTTCTTCAAAGGCATCATCATTTTTGATTGGAATAATCTCATCATAAACAGAAGTATCCAGTGTATCCGGAATAAATCCGGCACCGATTCCCTGAATTTTATGAGGTCCGACTTTTCCCTGTGAAAGAACCGGACTGGTTGCAGGTTCTACTGCAACAATGTGTACGGACTTCTTCTGCTTTTTCAGATATTTTCCAACTCCGGTTATGGTTCCACCTGTTCCGACTCCTGCCACAAAAATATCAACGCTGCCTTCTGTCTGTTCCCAGATTTCCGGTCCTGTGGTTTCTTCATGGGCTTTTGGATTTGCCGGATTTTCAAACTGTCCTAAAATAATTGAACCTGGAATCTCTTTATGAAGTTCTTCTGCTTTTTCGATTGCACCCTTCATTCCCTTATACCCGGAGGTCAGCACAATATGCGCTCCATACGCCTGCAGAAGATTCCGACGTTCTACCGTCATGGTTTCCGGCAATGTTAAAATTGCATGATACCCTTTTGCAGCCGCCACAGAAGCAAGTCCGATTCCCGTATTACCGGAAGTTGGCTCGATAATCGTAGCTCCCGGCTTTAATTTTCCCTTTCTCTCTGCATCTTCAATCATGGCAAGTGCCACTCGGTCTTTTACCGAACCTGCCGGATTAAAATACTCCAGCTTGGCAATGATTGCCGCATCCTCTACACCTGCCTCTTTCATATAATTATGAAGATAGAGCATCGGCGTCTTTCCAATCAGTTCCGAAGCACTGTCCACTATTCCTTTCACACACGTTTCCTTCTTTCTATTCCATTCCTTTGATATATCCGGTTGCAGACTGAATTGCCACTGCACCATCTGCAACTGCTGTGACTACCTGACGCAGGCTTTTCGTCCGCACATCTCCTGCCACGAACAGTCCCGCAAGACTGCTACTGCAGTCTTCTCCTGCAATCACATAGCCTTTCTCATCGAGAACGTCAAGGTTCTTTAATAATTCCGTATTTGGAATCATTCCAACCGCTTCAAAAACACCATCTACAGCTATTGTCCCACCGTTATCTAAAATAATACCATCTACTTTATCTTCCCCGGTGATTTCCTGTACTCTCGTATTGGTAAGTATCGTTACATTGGAAAGCTCTTCTAATTTCTTTTTTGTCTTCTCTGCTCCACGGAATTCTGCTCTCCGGTGAATGAGATATACCTGTTCGCAGATATCGGATAAATACAATGCATCATCCAATGCGGTATCTCCACCACCGATGACTGCAGCTTTCTTTCCCTTATAAAAGGCACCGTCACAGACTGCACAAAAAGAAACTCCTTTTGCCAGCAGCTTTTCTTCTCCCGGCACCCCTAATCTGCGGTTCTGACAGCCTGCCGCATAGACTACGGTTTTCGCTTCTATGTTCTTTCCATCTTCACAGGAAATGACAAAGCTTTGCTCTTTTTTTGTAATGGCTGTAACCTCTGCCTCTTCAATGGTTACTCCAAGTCCTTCGGCATGCTCTAAGAATGCCTCTCCTAAAGAATAACCGTCTTTGCCCGGCAGTCCCGGGTAATTATCTACCCGGCTGCTGTATGCAATCTGTCCGGTTCCAAGATATTCTTTTTCCAGTACAACTGCATCGAGGTTTGCCCGCTTAGCATAGATTGCCGCACTTAAACCTGCCGGCCCACTTCCAATGATAACTACATCTAACATATTACCAGATCTTCCTTTGTTGATTCGTCGCCTTCAATATGAAATGA
>OGJI01002308.1_pt1 | contig 17815 bp, 17 predicted proteins | sample 1572031 | NCBI WGS metagenome assembly OGJI01 (sample SAMEA2582119, study PRJEB24529) | metagenome | biome: Human gut stool | place: China | collected 2011
AAACCTGCCGTATTATATCACGACCCCAATCATCATGGGGCTCTTTGAGAGCGGAGTGCCGATCGACAATATTACCGTCATGGTCCAGAAGGAAGTTGCGGACCGCATGAAGGAAGGACCGGGGTCCAAGGATTACGGCGCTCTGTCCCTGGCTGTCCAGGATTACGCGGAGCCGGAGATCGTAGCGAACGTACCGCCGAACTGCTTTATCCCGCGCCCGAATGTGGGATCAGCGGTGATCCGGCTTACAAGACATAAGGAGATGCCGGTGGAGGTGAAGGATCCTGCCTTGATGTTTAAGATCATCCGCGCGTCCTTCAATCAGAGAAGAAAGACGCTGCAGAACGGTCTCGGAAATGCGCCTGAACTTCCGTATACAAAGGAACAGATCGCGGCAGCGATCGCAGAGATGGGACTCACTCCGACGATCCGCGGCGAGGCGTTAAGCCTTGCACAGTTTGCGCAGTTGTCGGATATTCTTGGAGAGATGAAATAAGAAGCATGCGGATATCTGGTCATGCGGGAAAATGAGTCTGTCCGCAGCATGGACTTTGTATACAAGCCAGAGCGCTATGGTGAAGCAGAAGAATAGAATAAAGGACGGGAGGAAGCATTATGGGATTTACAGAACTGTCACACGCGTTTATCGCGGCAAAATATTATGTTTACCTGAAGGAAATCTTCGGTGACCGCGGCGAGGCGGCATTTTTGCATGCTACCCGATATTACGGCGAACAGCGTGGACGTCGGATGGCACAGCGGGCGATCCGGGACGGAAAACCTCTGACTTATGAGACATACTGCCAGTACGGTGAGTGGGTCAACACGGAAGAGGTGAAAGCACAAGGACTCGGAAACCAGTCCGAGACGACAAGCTTAAGCCCGGACTTTCAGATCCACATCCATGTCTGTCCGTGGCACACCCAGTTTAAGAATATGGGACTCCCGGAAGCGGGGCTTCTCTATTGTAAGGACCTGGATGCGTCCATTTCCCGAGGCTTCAACCCGGAGATTCGCTATGAGGTCTCCCAGACACTCCATGACCATGATTATTGTATACAGACGATCCGGAACGCCGGTTTGACGCCGGAGTCCAATATGGCAAAAAATCCGGCAGGCCTCAGATCTTTCGAGTACCACTGCGCTCACTCCTACTGGGCATACCGGGAAGTTTGTGAAGCAATCTTCGGGGAAGAGGGGACACGGATCGCTGAAAGAGTCCTTGATGATTTTGCCGCAGAGTATGGAAAAAAGATGGCAGACACGCTGGCAGGATATGCAAGGACGAATTTTAACATCGCAGACTAAGAAATCAGCAGCTTTGCAAAAAGAGCTGCTGAAATATTGCTGTTAGAAAGAAGAACAAGGTATATCGAAATACATTTTGAAGAATATTGAGGAGCAACACTTATGAAACAGATCAACATGCTGGAATCCCCGGTCCGCCAGGTATTTTTCAGTTACCTGGTGCCGTCCATCAGCGCGACGCTCGTGACATCTATTTATATTCTGGCTGACACGATGATGATCGGACGCGGAGTCGGTGGTTCCGGTATTGCGGCGATGAATATTTTACTGCCGCTCTACAACACATATTTCGGGATCGGAATGATGTGCGGAGTCGGCGGCAGCGTTCTCTTTGGGTTTTCCAGAGGACGCGGCGATGAAAAACGCGCCAGAAGTTATTTTACGGCGGCACTCTGTGTGGTGCTTGCTCTGTCAGCAGTCTTTCTGATATTGGGAAGAATCTTTTTCAACCCTCTGATTACTTTTATGGGAAATACCCCGCTCTTAAATGAATACACCGTGCCTTACGGAACTGTGCTCACAACAGCGGCTCCCATGTTTGCCCTGTCTTCATTCCTTCAGGCATTCGTCCGAAATGACGGTGCGCCGAAGCTTGCCATGGCGGGCGTGATCAGCGGAGGCGACTATACATACTGCCTGAACAAAGATGGTTCCTGGAGACTTGGCTGGTATACAGATGAGACTGGCGGCTCCTACTACTTCAATCCGGCAGCGGGACGTCTCTACGCCAGTGCGGTGACGGGATACCAGCAGCTTGACGGTGCGGTATACTATTTTGAGGATGACGGCAGAATGCTGGTGGATGATACGACTCCAGATGGCCGTTATGCGGATGTGGATGGAAAACTTTTAGACCACAATCCATATGAGGATGAGACCGCTGAAGAGGATGAGACGGATGCTGCCGAGGATGAGACTGAGGCAGATACAGAAGAGAAGACGACAGGAAGCTCTGAGAAGGAATCTACGGCGGCTTCTGTGAAAGAGACAACAGCAGCAGTTAAGGAAACGGTGGAGACCACAAAGGCAAATCCGCAGCCGACGCAGGCAGCAGCCGTGAATTCAGGAAACCTGAAACTGAATGCGGACACTCTTCAGGAAGCTCATGACAATGGCGGAACAACAACCTACGAGAAGACAGATCTCTTCGACGGATCCACAGGAAAGCTGACCATGGGAGATGTCTATAACTGCCTTGCCAAGTACGGAAAGACCGAATGGGTATCCCAGAAACTTCCGTATGAGCTGAAGGTCGGAAACTTAAAGGTATGGATCCTGCCTGGCGATAACTGGAATACAACAGGACTCGTCATTAAAGACGCGTCCCAGTATTTTGAGGTATTAAAGAAGAAGGCGCTTCCGGATAATGTACAGTTTGCGATCGAATTCGATTTCACCGCGACAGATAAGCTTGACATCAATAAAGTGAGACGTGTGAACGGAAACTAAGATGCTGTAAGAAATAAAAACGGGAATTCCTGCAGAAATGTTGGAATTTCCGTTTTTTTTAATGGGATTCTGCACCTGAAATGTGTAGAATCTGAAAAAACGCCGCCTGGAATCCATAATGGAAAGCCGGGCGGCGTAAATATTCTCTGAGATTTAAAATTAAAGAAGACCCTCGTTGTACTTTCTGATAAGTTTCTGGATCTTGTCTGTCGGGGACAGGGAGTTTCCGATGGAAACGTCGTGGTTTAAGGAGTTGATGATGGCAGCAATGTACTTGCTCATATCAGCTTCCACATACCATTCCTTTGTAAAGAGTTCCGGGGAACGGTAGTTTAAGTTTGTTGTGACAACGCTGTCGATGTAGCCCTTCTGGTAGAACTCATCGAATTTCTCGAAGCCTGCGGTGAAGAGACCGAAGGTGCAGCATACAACGACCTTCTCGGCCTTGCGCTCCTTTAACTCTTTTGCGGTATCGAGCATGCTCTCGCCGGAGGCGATCATATCGTCAACGACGATCACAGTCTTTCCTTCAACGGAGCTTCCGAGGAACTCGTGGGCAACGATCGGGTTTCTTCCGTTGATGACCTTGGAGTAATCTCTTCTCTTGTAGAACATACCCATATCAACGCCGAGGTTGTTGGCGAGATATACGGCACGGCTCATTGCGCCTTCGTCCGGGCTGATGACCATTAAGTGGTCTTTATCGATCCTTAAGGTATTGTCATGTTTAAACAGTGCTTTTACGAACTGGTAGGTCGGCATGAAGTTGTCGAGACCGGATAACGGGATCGCGTTCTGTACGCGCGGGTCATGTGCATCAAATGTGATGATGTTGGACACGCCCATGTTTACTAACTCTTCAAGTGCCATTGCACAGTCTAAAGACTCTCTGTGAGTACGCTTGTGCTGACGGCTCTCGTAAAGGAACGGCATGATAACGTTGATACGGTGTGCGGTGGATGCCGTAGCGCCGATGATTCTCTTAAGATCCTGGTAGTGGTCATCCGGGGACATGTGGTTTACATATCCGGACATCTTGTAGGTAAGAGAATGGTTTGTTACATCGACCATGCAGAAAATATCGGTTCCGCGGACAGATTCGTTTACGATCCCCTTTGCTTCACCACTTCCGAAACGCGGGCAGGCGCAGTCGAGAAGATAGGAGTCAACATCGTAGCCACGGTACTGTAAATTTCCCTGGCGGCGAAGTAATTCTTCCGCATCGTTGCGGCGGAAGTTTACGATGTGGTCATTGACTTTCTGCGCAAGATCACGGCAGCTCTCAAGAGCAGCGATCTTAAGCGGTGCGAGCGGCAGACGGTCGTTGAAAACGTACTGATTAGACATGTCAGATAATCCTCCGATTTTTTGTGTTGCGGTCCGGCCTCTGCGGTCGGACTGTCAGATCATATTTTTGCCTGGATCTCCTTATTTATACGGGAACCTGCAGGCATTCCACGCCGAGTATACCATTTTCAGACATTTTTCGTCAATAGTTTCCCATGAAAATTCGAAGGAAAAAAGAATATCGTTCCTTTACAAATCGGAGGAAGATTGGTATGATTAAGTTTAGAACCATGCAGGAAGGATAAAAGAAGTGAAATATCAGGGACATAAAATTATGGCAGTTACCCCCGGATCCATCGCGGAAGAGCTGGAACTGGAACCGGGAGATGTGCTGCTTACCATAGACGGGGAAGAGCTGGAAGATATCTTTGACTACGACTATATGACGGATGCCGAGAGCTTCGTGATGGTCGTGCGGAAGGCAAACGGAGAAGAGTGGGAACTTGAGATCGAGAGCGGCGGTGAGGACCTGGGACTTACCTTTGAAAACGGACTTATGAGTGACTATAAGTCCTGCTCCAATAAGTGCATCTTCTGCTTTATCGACCAGATGCCGCCGGGAATGCGTGAGACGCTCTACTTTAAGGACGACGACTCCAGACTTTCGTTCCTTCAGGGAAACTACATCACCCTGACAAATATGAAGGATAAAGATATCGAGCGGATCATCCGCTTCCACCTGGCCCCGATTAATATCTCCGTGCAGACTATGAACCCGGAGCTACGCTGTAAGATGCTCCACAACCGGTTTGCGGGGGAGGCGTTAAAGAAGATCGACCGTCTTTACGAGGCGGGAACGGAGATGAACGGACAGATCGTTCTCTGCCGCGGAGTGAATGACGGAGAAGAGTTGGAACGCAGTATCCGTGACCTGACACAGTATCTGCCACTTTTACGCAGTGTGTCAGTTGTGCCGGTTGGACTTTCGAAGTATCGAGATGGATTGTATCCATTGGAGCCATTTACAAAGGAAGAGGCAAAGGAAGTCATTCGTACGATTGAGAAGTGGCAGAAGAAAGTCTACGCAGAATACGGAATTCATTTCATTCATGCAGGAGACGAGTGGTATCTTCTGGCAGAGGAAGAAGTTCCGGAAGAGGAACGTTATGACGGATATCTTCAGCTGGAGAATGGAGTCGGGATGCTTCGTCTCTTGTTTAATGAGTTTGAGGAAGGTTATGCGAAGCTGGAAGATGGTGTACATCAGGAAGAGATCTCGCTTGCAACAGCTAAGCTTGCATACCCATATCTTGAGCGAATGGCGAAGAAAATGGAAGAGAAGTACAAGGGTCTTAAAGTTCATACGTATTGCATTCGGAATGATTTCTTCGGAGAGCGTATCACAGTTTCCGGATTGATCACAGGGCAGGATCTGATGAAACAGCTAAAAGATCAGCCGCTTGGAAGCAGACTTCTGATTCCATGTAATATGTTGAAGATGGATGAGGATATTTTCCTTGATGACTACACATTGAAAGAAGTATCAGATACTTTACAAGTTCCTATAGATATTGTAAAATCAAGCGGACAGGATCTGATTGATGCTATTTTAGGTGTCGCAGGTTCGAATCCCACAGATATAGATGACAATCAGATGAAAGACCGTAGGATCACTACGGCTTAAGAGAAACTATTTAAGAGAAAATAAGAGAAAACAGGAAGGTAAGAATAGAATGAGTAAACCAGTAGTTGCCATTGTAGGGCGCCCGAATGTGGGTAAATCAACACTTTTCAATGTCCTTGCAGGAGAGATGATCTCTATCGTTAAGGATACACCGGGTGTTACAAGAGACAGAATTTATGCGGATGTTGACTGGCTTGACAGAGACTTCACACTGATTGATACAGGTGGTATTGAGCCGGACAGCAGTGATATCATCCTCTCCCAGATGAGAGAGCAGGCTCAGATCGCCATTGATACAGCAGACGTTATTATCTTTATCACAGATGTAAAGCAGGGACTTGTAGATTCAGATTCTAAGGTTGCTGATATGCTTCGTCGCTCCGGTAAGCCGGTTGTCCTTGTTGTAAACAAGGTTGACAATTTTGATAAATATATGGCTGATGTCTATGAATTCTACAATCTCGGAATCGGAGATCCGGTGCCGATCTCAGCAGCATCCAGACTTGGTCTTGGAGATATGCTTGATGCGGTTATAGCATATTTCCCGGAGTGGGATCCATCAGAAGAGGATGATGACCGTCCGCGTATCGCAATCGTAGGTAAACCAAATGTTGGTAAATCCTCTATCGTAAACCGTCTGCTTGGTGAGAACCGCGTAATTGTATCCAATATCGCAGGTACAACAAGAGATGCGATTGATACAGAGATCGTGCATGACGGAAAGGAATATATTTTTATCGACACAGCAGGTCTTCGTAGAAAGAATAAGATCAAGGAAGAGCTGGAACGTTACAGTATCATCCGTACTGTAAGTGCAGTAGAGCGTGCCGATGTTGTCCTTATGGTGATTGATGCGACAGAAGGTGTCACAGAACAGGATGCGAAGATTGCCGGAATCGCTCATGAAAGAGGAAAGGGAGTTATCATTGTCGTTAATAAATGGGATGCCATTGAGAAGAATGATAAGACAATGAAAGAATATGAAGGAAAAATCCGTCAGGTACTTTCTTATATGCCATATGCAGAGATCATGTATGTATCTGCACTGACAGGACAGAGACTTCCGAAACTGTATGATATGATCGATATGGTCATTGAGAACCAGACACTTCGTATTGCGACAGGAGTTCTCAACGAGATCATGACAGAGGCAGTTGCTATGCAACAGCCACCGTCAGATAAAGGTAAGAGATTAAAACTCTACTATATTACACAGGTTGCTGTTAAGCCACCGACATTTGTTATCTTTGTAAATGACAAGGAGCTGATGCATTTCTCCTATACAAGATATCTTGAGAATAAGATCCGAGAGGCATTTGGCTTCAGAGGAACTTCACTGAAGTTCTTCATCCGTGAGAGAAAGGAAAAGGATCAGTAGAATGGAACGTATTATCTGTCTGGTGATCGGATATGCCTGCGGGCTTCTGCAGAGTGGTTATCTGGTTGGAAAGATGCATCATATTGATATAAGAAAAGCAGGAAGCGGAAATTCCGGTTCGACGAATGCACTGCGTGTTATGGGATTGAAAGCAGGACTTATGACTTTCGCGGGAGATGTATTGAAGTGTTTTGCAGCAGTTCTCATTGTCCGTGCGATATACCATGGAAGTAATATTCTTCCGCTTCTGATGATGTATGCAGGAGCAGGAGTTACTTTGGGACATAACTTCCCATTTTATATGAATTTTAAAGGTGGGAAGGGAATCGCTGTTATGGCAGCACTTGTGGTAAGCAACTGTTTCTGGCATCTGCCGTACAGTTCCATCCTGTTTTTTGTCACACTGGCATTCTTTCTTGTGCCGGTGCTTGTGACAAGATATGTTTCCCTTGGTTCATTGCTTGCTTATGCAGTGTTTTTTATCCAGATGGTGATCTTCGGACAGCTTGGATGGTTTGATATGGCGAAGGGTGCGGTATATGAGTTATATGTGATCACGTTCTTACTTACAGCACTTGCATGGTACAGACACCGCGCCAATATTAAACGTCTGTTGAATGGAACAGAGAATAAATTCGGTTCAAAGAAATAAAAGAAGCGAAGAAAAGGAGAGATGATATGGCAAAAGTAGGAGTTCTTGGGGCAGGAAGCTGGGGAACAGCTCTGGCAATCCTTCTTCATGATAATGGACATGATGTAACTGTCTGGTCGATCGATCCGAAAGAAGTGGAGATGTTGAGCGAGAAGCGGGAGCATGTATCAAAACTTCCGGGTGTTCATATTTCAGAAGAGATTATGATCACAAATGAGATGGAAGAGGCTATTAAAGGAAAAGATTTCTTAGTTCTTGCAGTTCCATCTATCTTTACAAGGAGTACAGCGGCAAAGATGAAGCCGTATGTTGTTGATGGGCAGATAATCGTTGATGTAGCGAAGGGAATCGAGGAAGATACACTGATGACGCTGTCTCAGCAGATCAGCCAGGAGATTCCGCAGGCGGACGTAGCAGTGCTCAGTGGACCGACACATGCAGAAGAAGTAGGAAGAAAGCTTCCAACATCCTGCGTGATCGGTGCAAAGACAAAAAAGACAGCAGAGTACTTGCAGTCTGCATTTAACAGTAAAGTATTCCGTGTGTATACAAGTCCTGACATGCTTGGAATCGAGCTTGGAGGTTCTCTTAAGAATGTCATCGCACTTGCGGCAGGAATTGCAGATGGTCTTGGCTATGGAGATAATACAAAGGCTGCTCTGATTACACGTGGTATTGTTGAGATCGGAAGACTTGGCGTGAAGATGGGCGGCAAGTTCGAGAGCTTTTGTGGACTTACCGGAATCGGTGATCTGATCGTTACTTGTGCCAGTGTTCATAGCCGTAATCGTAAAGCCGGTTACTTGATGGGACAGGGCAAGTCTATGGAAGAGGCTATGAAGGAAGTAAACATGGTTGTTGAAGGGGTCTATTCTGCGAAAGCAGCTGCAAAGCTTGCACAGAAATATGAAGTTCCAATGCCGATTGTAGATGAGATCAACAAGGTTCTTTTTGAAGGAAAGGATCCAAAACAGGCAGTAGATGATTTGATGCTTCGCGAGTCTAAGATTGAGAACTCTTCTCTTCTCTGGGAAGAATAAGAGAACGAAACGAATATAAAATTAAAAGTCATACCCCTTTGTCTGGCTGCATACATTGGTATCAGCAGAACAAGGGGGTATTTTTATGGATTCATTTCAGGTATACAAAGATATGAAAGCACGAACAAACGGAGAAATCTACATCGGAGTTGTGGGGCCGGTTCGGACAGGCAAGTCAACGTTCATCAGGCGTTTTGCGGAGCTTTTGATTTTGCCGAATCTTAAGGAAGAGCATGTAAAGCAGCGGACACAAGATGAACTTCCACAGGCAGCATCGGGAACTACGATTATGACAACAGAGCCGAAGTTTGTTCCAAAAGAAGCAGCGGATGTAAAGCTTTCAGATGACATAGAGGTGAAGATCCGGCTGGCAGACTGTGTTGGGTTCATGGTGGATGGGGCGAATGGCCATACCGAGAATGGGCAGGAACGTCAGGTGAAGACGCCATGGTATGACTATGAGATACCATTTACAAAGGCAGCCGAGATCGGAACACAAAAGGTAATACACGATCATGCGACGATTGGATTTGTTGTGACTACAGATGGAAGTGTGACAGATCTGCCAAGAGAAAACTATGTGGCAGCAGAAGAGAGGACAGTGAAAGAACTTCGACAGATTGGGAAGCCATTTCTTATTTTATTAAATTGCCAGAAACCGTATTCGAAAGAGACAGAACGTCTGAAATCAGCTCTTGAGGAGAAATATGCAGCACCTGTTTATCCGGTGAATTGTGAACAGCTCAAGGAAGACGATATTTATGAAATGATGCGTCAGGTACTGTATGAATTTCCTGTCACGGAAATAGAATTTTATATTCCGAAATGGGTGGAAATGTTGTCATGCGATCACAGAATCAAGAAAGATCTGATTGAGAATGTGAAGAAAATTATGGCGCAGATGTCGGATCTGCGAAGTGTCTCCGGAAAAGACTGGAAGACAGAAAGTCCATACATAGACCAGATCCTGTTGGATCAGGTAGAGATGGACACAGGGAAGGTTATATTGCGGATTTCTTTCTGCCAGAAGTATTATTATGAAGTGTTGAGTGAGTTGACAGGAACTCAGATCCGCAGTGAGTATGAATTGATTTCTCTGATGAAAGAGCTTTCTTCTGTAAAAGAAGAATTCAGTCAGATCAAGGATGCATTTGCGGATGTGAAGATGAAAGGCTACGGAGTAGTCAGCCCGAAGAAAGAAGAGATTCATCTGGATGAGCCGGTAATCATCAAGCAGGGAAGCAGGTATGGAGTAAAGATCCGTTCCGAGGCACCATCGATCCATATGATTCGTGCGAATATAGAAACGGAGATCGCACCGATCGTGGGAAGTGAGAAACAGGCAGAAGACCTTGTTGCATATATTAAAAAAGAGAGCGAAGGTCCACAAGGCGTCTGGGGAACAAATATTTTCGGCAAATCAATTGAAGATCTTGTGATGGATGGTATGCGTAATAAGATTACGCTGATCAACGAAGAAAGTCAGGTAAAACTGCAGGATTCTATGCAGAAGATCGTAAATGACAGCAATGGTGGTCTAGTCTGCATTATTATATAGTGATCGTGAGCTTTTTTTTTTACAGGAAAATATGATAAGATAAACAGTAAGTAAAATATGCAAAAGAAAGCGAGGAATTCAGTGTTGCTGAATCACCAACAGAGAAAGATTCTTGAATTATTGTGTAAAACAGAACATGTGACTGCGAGTGAACTGGCCGGTCAGCTTGGAATTGGCGTGAAGACGGTAAGAGTCAGGATCAAGGAACTGAATCCGGAGCTTGAGAAGAAAGGAATCCAGATTTTATCAAAGTCCAGGTACGGATATTATTTGGATCCAAGACAGCCGGAAGGTATCGAAGGACTGCTGAATCCGAAGGAGAATGAAGATCCGGTGATTCCGTCGAACAATCAGGAGAGAGTACATTTTCTCCTTGCATATCTTCTGAACAGAACGGAATATATCAAGTCAGAGGAGTTGTGTGATTTCCTTTATATTTCTAAGGGGACGCTGACGAATACACTCCGGCAGGTTGAGGAAACTTATCAGAAGTATGGTATTACAGTTCATAAGAAGCCGGGATATGGTATCCGTGTGGAAGGCAGTGAATTTAATCTGCGTCAGTGTATGGTGGATGTCTTTGTAAAGCAGGATAGTCTGGAAGGAATCGGAAGACGGCATCAGACGGATGAGATCGAGACGCTGGGGAAAATGGTCTATCAGTGTCTGAAGAAATATGAAATCGAACTTTCTGAGATTGCTTACAATGACTTTGTGGAACATATTTATGTGGCGATGCGAAGGATTCGTCAGGAGAAATATGTTGAACCGCAGGCAGCGGATATGCTTGGAAGAAAAGAGAAGCAGTTTGTGGAAGAACTGACAGAGCTGGTGGGAGCGCATTATCAGATTCGTTTTTCTCAGGATGAGAAGAATTATCTGACACTGCAGCTTGTGGGGAAGGTTTATATCGACAGTGAGACAGAACAGGAAAATTTCGTGATGCAAAGCGAGATCGACCGTCTTATTACTGAGATGCTGGAGATGATCTACAGGGAATTCCATGTTGATTTCAGGAATGATTTTCATCTGCGTATGGAGCTGAACCGACATATGGTTCCGTTTGTCCTTCGTATGAAATATCATATGATCCTGCGAAACCCGATGCTGGAAGAGATCCGTAAGAATTATGTGCTTTCTTATACGATGGCGTCCCAGGCGGCAATTGCACTGGGGGAATATTTTCAGCAGTCGATTTCAGAAGATGAGATTGCCGGACTCGCAGAGGTTCTTGAACTGGCTTTGGAGCAGCAGGAGAATGAACAGAAGAAGTTTTCGATTCTGATCGTATGTGCATCTGGGAAGACGAGTTCAGAAATTCTCAGATATAAGTACAGCAGAGAATTTAAAGAGTATATTGAAAAGATTTATGTATGTAATCTTTATGAACTGGAGAACTTTCCGTTTGAAAAAGTGGATTATGTATTTACAACGGTACATATCTCTTCTTATGTACCGGTACCGATTTTGGAGATTGGTTCCTTTCTGCAGGACAATGACATTGACAGGGTGAGAAAGCTTTTTGCAAGAGAGAGTAAGGATTTTTTGCAGAAATATTTTAAGAAGGAATTATTTTTTACGGATGTGGAAGGAAAGACGAAGGATGAGGTTCTGAAGAACCTGTGCCGGAAGGTTGAGCAGGAGAAGGGACTTCCGGAGACATTCACTGCATCTGTTTTGAAGAGAGAGGAACTTACACCAACAGATTATGGTAATCTGGTGGCACTTCCACACCCGGAGCGTGCCTTCCAGGAGCGTGCTTTTGTTGCAGTGGCAGTTCTGAAAGAACCGATATTCTGGTTCCGGCAGAAAGTGCAGGTCGTATTTTTGACGGCGATCGGAAGGGAAGAGGATGAGAATCTGCAGCAGTTCTATGAGGCAACGACAGATCTGATCCTTCGTCCGGCAGATGTACAAAATCTGATCCGCCATCCGGATTATGACAGGTTGATCCAGTTATTGCGCAGAGCAGAAGAATAAAATGTATTTAATCTTCTTGATGAATGTGATTATATGTTCAGTGATTCAAAAGTGACCACATTGATTGTGGTCATTTTTTGAGTGGAGCTTTTTAAAAATATATGTTAAATTAAGGTCAGTCGAGGGACAGGAAAGGAAATGACGATGAGACATCTAACATTGATCTGTATGGCAGGTATTTCAACGAGCCTCTTAGTGAATAAGATGAAACGGCTGATTCAGAATGAGAATCTTGAGATTGCAGTCACAGCGATGTCGGAACGTGCATTTCAGGGTTACACAGGTCAGACAGATGTTCTGCTGCTTGGTCCGCAGCTGGGACATCGGTTCGAAAGCCTGAAAGAACAGTATGAGTCCAAAGGCATCCGCATAGACAGGATTGATCCGGAGCGTTTCGGAGCAATGGATGCGAAGGCTGTACTGGAGCAGGCATTTCCAGACCTGTCTGGACAAATAGGTGATAAATAAAATAAATTAAAGATAGGAGAATGTATCATGGCAAAATTTACTTATGTAGTACAGGACAACGAAGGAATCCACGCAAGACCGGCAGGAATGCTTGCAAAAGAAGCAAAAGCTCTTGAGGGAGTTAAGGTTACAATCGCTGGAAACGGAAAAACAGCTGACGCTACAAGACTGATGGCTATCATGGCTATGGGTATCAAAAAAGGTATGGAAGTTGAAGTAACAGTTGAAGGTGAGAACGAAGAAGCTGCAGCAGCTAAGATGGAAGAGTTCTTCAAAGCAAACCTGTAAGAGAAAGTCATACATATATTCATTTAATTTCTAGTTAAGGAAAGATGTTTTAACAGATCGATAATAAGGATTAGCCCTCCGGAAGAAAGATCTGTCAGGACATCTTTTTGTTTTTATTGATAATGTAGGCGTCGCAAGCGACCGCCGCAGGCGCAAGAATGTGCCGAGGCACATTCGTAAATTATATACTAAGTGCATAAGGAACAGATAAAAAGTTCCCTATGCACTTATTTTTTTTAGCAAAAGCCCCATGGTTGAGAGGAAAGGAGGTATTTGGGTTATGGGAAAATTCAAATATTTAACATATGACGATAGAAAAATTATAGAAAAAATGTACAAATCTGGAATGAGCACACCGAAGATTGCGAATGCTCTTGGGAAAAACTATAGTACAGTCTATCGAGAGTTACATAGATGCCCTAAGGATTACACTGCTGACAAAGCCCAGGCAGATGTAGATAGTAAGAAAAAGGATAAGTAAGATATCACAATAACTACAAAAGGGAAACATTTCAATTATAGTGATAGAGTTGAACTGGAACAAATGATCAAAGCAGGAAAATCTATTCCGGAAATGGCAGCATATTTTGAAAAATGTACCCGTTCTATTACAAGAGAAATGGAGAGATGCATAGGAGACTATTCTGCGGACGAAGCACAGAAAGATATACAAAAAGCGAAGGAGAGACAAAAAATGGCAGCCAGAACTGCAGTGGCAACCCGGATAGAAAAAAACGAGAAAGAATATAAAAAAATTATTCGGGCTTGTTTGAAATTAGATCCCAAGGCTGACATCATTGATATAAAAATAGCAACGGGATTTCCGATTGAACGAGTTGAAAAATATTATGACGAGATATATCAAGAGGTTGTAAAAAAGAAATAAAAAAAGAACACCCCGACCAAAGCGTGTTCTTTAAGGAATTGTTCCTAGCTTTTGAAAAATTCCTTGTACATTTTTATTATATCGATTTTGTAATATTTGTCAAGTGGTGAAAAATAAATCAATGTGCCGAAATTCGGCACATTGTAGAAGGGAGGGTTCAGATGTCAGGAGAAGGAAGATATCTTAAAATGGATAGTAAAAAAATTAAAGATGTACTTCGGCATCATAGTGAACTAACCCAGCAGATACACAAACAAGTGCTTGAGATTCGGGAAAAATTAGATGAAGTACAACAGCAAACGATAGAAATTGCATCTTATCCAAAGATAGATTTGTCCCAGGAAGGTGGAGGAAGAGGAACACATAAAGATCTTGCAGATGTATACCTTAGATACCAAAAGCTTGTAAATGAACAGGAAGAACAATTAGCTGCTGAAATGTATGTTCTTACTATACATGCTGAAGGAATTCACAGATTATATCTATGCTTTCAAACATTGATCGGGGAGGAACATGATATTATAGATCGACTGTATGTGAAAGGTGAATTGTATAAATCAGTAGAGCAAGATATGGGATTAAATCATCGAATATTCGAGGGTAAACGTAAGCAGGCTATCAGAGATATACAAAAGTTATATGAGAGTGATCTGAGTAATGCGCAAATTATTTGCATTCAGAAAGAGAATGCTTGTGGGAAAAAAGGGAAAAGAAAAGTCGAACAAGAATATCAGTATGAGCAGATGTCATTAAATGATCTTTTTAAAGCATAGAGAAATAGGCGAGATGAAAGAGAGGAAAAAATATGAGGTGTCAGGAAGAACAGCAGGAAGAAATTGAAACAATCGGAGAGCTGATAGAGAATTTTGTCGGAGATTTGGTGGGCGGTACTTACTCCAACGGAAGTGATGAAAGAGATTATGCTGACCAGTGGTTTGAGCGTTGTTGGTTTGGAATGATCCCAAAGCCTACACTTCTGAATCATCTCCTTTGTTGGGGATATGACCCAGAGGACTATCTGAACGCAATGGACAATATCGAAACCGCTAAGGAAGAAAAGAAGTATCTGGAAGAACACCCAGAAGAAGCAGACGAGGAAGAAGCGAGCTATCTTGATGATGATATAGCGGACTGGGAAGAAGAACTGAAAAGCATGAGAGAGGACTGGAAACCAGAGAATGAGCCAAATATGGATGAAGAAATCGAACGTATTAAGAAATGGGTAACAGACAGAAATCTTTTTTTAATCATAAATAAAAGAAGACAAAAAATAATGACAAAATAAAATTATGAAGTAATTCATAAAACCAATCAACACAACACATAACATGTACCGAATTTCGGTACGGAAAAGGAGCTTAAAATGAAAACAATAGCAATTGCAAATCTTAAAGGCGGTGTAGGAAAAACAACGACATCAATTAATTTGGCATACAGCTTGATGTCATTGGGAAAAAAAGTACTGTTAATTGACTTAGATCCACAGTGTAATAGTACAAAATTCTTTGCGAAAGTGAATTATACTGGACAAACAGTACAGGATGTGCTCATGAATCCCGAAGTAATTAATCATAGTATTTACCGCACAAAATATAAAGAAATTGATATTATGCGTGGTTCAGCAGAAGAAAATTGCCAAGGAGAATATCAGTTACAGACTGCATTCGGAAAATTAAAGAAAGAATATGATTATTGTGTAATAGATACACGACCAGTCTTTGACAGTCTGACAAGAAATGCTTTTCACGTTTCCGATATTATGCTGACGCCAATTAAGTTTGATAATTACTGTAGAGATAATTTGGCATTGGTTGAACGTTTCGTAAACGAATATGCAGATGAAAATATGGAATGGAAGATCTTTGCTAATATGGTTGCGAATGGAAAAGCGCAAAGGGAGACAATGGCTGATCTAATTGGAAAACATGACTATCCGATTATGGAAACCTGTGTGAGCCGTTCAGCAGTTGTAGACAATGCATTGAATCTCTACAAACCTGTGTTAAAACATCGAAAAAATAGTTCTGTGGCACGAGATTACCTGGAACTGGCAAAAGAATTGATAGAAGCATAGGGGGAAAGAATCATGGCTAAGATATCAAATGTGTTTTCAAAAGAAGAAGTAAAAAAGTCGGTACATCCTAAAAGGATTACGAAATGGATTCATTACACAAAGCTTGTTAGAAATGATAAACAATATTGTGATGCAAAAGATAAAGAAGAGATTGAGGGGTTGGCAGATATTATTGAAGCAGACGGAATGGTTCTGCAGGATTTACTGGTAAAAAAATTAGATGCGGATGAGAACAAGATTATTGCAGGACATAAAAGACATGCTGCATGTAAATTACTGGTTGAAGAACGAGGAAAAAAGGAGTTTGAATTCTTGCCTTGTTTTGAACAGAATATTAGTGATATTCAGGCAGAATTCCAGATCTATAGCAGTAATTGCCATCATGAGGAAACACCTTATGAGATTATGCACAAATTGGAACGAATGCAGTATTTAATTAATAATTATCCGGAGGAATTTCCGGAAATTCAAGGTGGTCGAATGGTAGATCGTCTTGCAAAAAAATACAATCTCAGTAAATCTACGGTAGGTGAATATTTGACAATCTCCAAAAATTTGGGGGATACAGCAATGGATGAATTTCAAAAAGGAAAAATTGATAAGTCAGCAGCGGTAACATTGGCAAGTATGCCGGAAGAAGACCAGGATCAGGCATTATCACAGGGGCGAAAAACAGATAAAGAACTAAAAGCATATAAAAAAGAAGTTCTTGAGCCGACTTCAAACGAAATCCTTACAGCTTATGACGAACTTGATATACGGGAAATAGATTGCCCGGATCGGAAAGAAACATGTAAGAAATTAATCGAACGATATGGAAAATCACACTTGGGACAAACTTCGGATACAATAAACATTTCTTGTACTCCAAAAACAATTACGATTAATGGAAAAGAGATTACATGGAATCGTTTTGTAAAACTGATTGAAAAAGTAATACCAGCTTATCAAGTAGAAGTTCAGGCAAAAAAAGAAAAGAAAAAACTGTATTTTGAAAAAAGAGAATTGCAAGTTTCATATGAGACATATGACAGACTCCTTTCCGGACAACAGAGATGCATTCTTGTAAAAGACGATACCTATCAAGAAGCAGAGCTGGTAGATATTTATGCGATTGCTTCTGATGGATCTGAAACAGAATCAATCGAGTTCACGATTACTTATATTAATAAGCAGGATTCCGGAATTGAGAAAGGGTATTCGATTCTAAACCTGGAAATGATACCAATATTTTGTTAGGAAGTAAAATATGAACAGAAGAGTGAAACAACTAATAAAAAAGTTTGCGTTATTTATTGTATTGTTTATCCTTAGACATCTGGCAGATTATCTGCCGGATGCACTTTGGAGTCTGGTGATTCAGATTGGATTAGATGGAGCTGCATTAATTGTTGGAATTAGATTGTTAATGGCGGTAAACCAAAACATGAATAATCATGGTAATAATGAAGATTAAACTAATATACCACCTTGCGGAATTGCTGCATGAATCGGCGAAGTCCGTGGTCTCAAAGACACAAGGTGGACTGCATATATACGATGCAATTGCCGTATATATGCTTGTGTTGATGGTGATGGCAGAAATTTGATTGATTTCTGCCATCAAATGAACATTGTCACAAATTGTACATGTGTACCGAATTTCGGTACGGGAAGGAGCCAGTATGAATAAAGTCGTTTTATTAGGAAGATTAACTAAAGATCCAGAAGTAAGATATTCAACCGGAGAAAAAGAAACTGCAGTTGCAAGATATACAATTGCT
>OGJI01002311.1_pt1 | contig 17795 bp, 18 predicted proteins | sample 1572031 | NCBI WGS metagenome assembly OGJI01 (sample SAMEA2582119, study PRJEB24529) | metagenome | biome: Human gut stool | place: China | collected 2011
ATTGAGTCACTAAAACGAAAGGGTATCCCGATAAATGAGCAACTGGTCTCTCATCTTTCTCCCCTGGGCTGGGAACATATCAATCTGAGTGGAGATTACGTCTGGCGTAATAATCTTAAGCTGGGATCCGGAAAATACCGCTCATTACGTACAGTCGATACCGCTTTGTACAAAAAACAGTCTTAGCGTGGGATAATTTCCGTTTTCCAAGCGGACCCCAGGGAGAGCTGAGAACATTAAATTTTAATATAAACAAAGAATTACCTTCTTAGCGTACGTTACCGTCCCATTGGCCCTCAAACCCCTCAACACCCTGATGGAACGTTTTTTTAGAAGTCTGAAAACAGAATGGGTGCCGGATAATGGATACGCTAATTTTAGCGAAGCCAGCACAGCGATAACGAATTACATAACGGGATATTACAGCCAGCTCAGACCTCATCAATATAACGGTAGTTTGACGCGGAATGAATCAGAACGATTGCTCTGGAAAAACTCTAAAGCCGTGGCCAACTATTGTTGACCACTACACATCTATTTTATAGGTAACCCCTTAAAAGATTTAATCTCCTTGATACTGAAACTGGTATTCATCTCCTTTATATTCCCAATTTTTCGTATCCTTATCATTGATACGTTGTGAAAATCATCCATATCTTTTACTACAAGATGCAGAAGATAGTCGTATCTTCCGGAGATATTATGACAGGCAATTACATTATCAATCTTCATTATTTCTGCCTCAAAATATTGCATGCACTCCTCGGAATGAAGATCTAATGTAATATTCATGAATGCATAAAAATTGTATCCAAGGCTTTTCGGTTCGATAAAAGCCCGATAGTTTTTTATCACTTCCTGCTCTAAAAACTTTAGCCGTTTCCAGCAGGCTGGAGGGGAAAGAAAAACACGCTTGGCAATCTCAGCGTTGTTCAGCCTGCCATCTTCCTGCAAGAGCTTTAAAATCTGCATATCAACTTTGTCAAGCTTTACCATGTTCAACCTCCTGTGATAGCAATCATATCCGTAATTTTATGAAATAAAATTAACCAAATCAATAAAAACAAGAAATAAGATAAGCCATAAATTGTAAAAATAGTTAATTTTAAAAAGATAATTAATATACTTACCGGGTAGAATCATTTATGAAGTGCAAACCTCTGTAAATAATTACCATAAAATATCCTCACACAGGAATATACCTATGACCATATTGGAACAGAACATCGACAGGGCCTCATTATCGCCAGAAGAGTGGAAAAAACTAACCCGATTTGACAGTACAGATGTAGGATGGATTATCATAAGCATAGGTATGGCTATCGGCGCCGGGATTGTGTTTTTACCGGTCCAGGTGGGGCTTATTGGATTGTGGGTATTCCTGCTTTCTTCCATCATTGGTTATCCGGCCATGTACCTGTTTCAAAGATTGTTTATCAATACGCTGGCAGATTCACGAGAGTGTAAAGACTATCCCGGTGTCATCGAGGGCTATCTGGGAAAAAACTGGGGAATGCTCCTCGGTCTGCTCTACTTTCTCATGCTGGTCATCTGGATATTCGCCTACCCTACGGCGTTGACTAACGATACAGCGTCGTATTTACACACGTTTGGCTTAACTGAGGGTCTTTTATCAGAGAACCCTTTCTATGGCCTAATTCTTATTACATTTCTTGTGCTTATTGCTTCACGTAGTGAAGAGCTCTTGTTCAGGATTTCCTCTTTCATGGTGTTATCAAAACTGGTGGTAGTGCTTATCCTGGGGTTGATGATGGTCAGCATGTGGGACCTCTCCAAAAACATCGGTTCATTCCCTTCTTTTAGTATTTTAATCAAAAACGCCATTATCACCTTGCCATTTACGTTGACATCAATCCTGTTTATTCAGTCTTTGAGTCCGATGGTAATTTCATATCGTGCAAAAAACAAATCTATAGAAGTGGCAAGATATAAAGCGCTAAGAGCAATGAATATCGCTTTTGGTACACTATTCATCGTTGTTTTCTTTTATGCATTATCATTCACTTTCGCCCTCGGTCACGATGAAGCTGTCAAAGCCTACGAGCAAAATATTTCAGCACTGGCTATTGCCGCACAGTTTATTGAAGGAGATGCAGCAAAGTATGTGACGCCAGTTGGTGTTGCATTGAATATCTTTGCCCTGATGACTGCCTTCTTCGGCGTTTACCTCGGGTTCAAAGAGGCTGTACAGGGACTGGCGATGAACGCATTGACCCGTTTTATACCTTCAGAGAAAATCAATAAAAAAACGCTTAATGTTGGTATTGTCATTTTCACTATTGCCATCGCCTGGGGGGCAATCGTTCTGAACCTGCCGGTTCTGCTATTCACCTCAATCTGCAGCCCCATTTTCGGCATTGTTGGTTGCTTAATCCCTGCTTATCTGGTTTACAAGGTACCCTCCCTTCACCGATATAAAGGGTTTTCTCTGTATCTGATCATCTTTACTGGCATCCTGCTCTGTATTTCTCCGTTCCTGAAATTCATTTAAACAAACATATATGTCCAAAGAAGGTTAAATTATGAAGTACAATTTTGATGAAATTATCAACAGAAAAAATACTGATGCCCTGAACTACGATGGGTGGAGACAATATATATTCAAGGCCGACAAGAGTGCCCGCTTTGACTTTAAGGACGATGAATTTGTCAGAATGTGGGTCGCTGATATGGATTTTGCGACACCTCCGGAAATCCTTGCAGCGATTCAGGAGAGGCTTGATAAAAAAATACTCGGTTACACAAAAGTTTACGATGATGAGTACTATCATATTTTCCACAACTGGTGCCAGAGACGCTATGACTGGAATATAGATACCACAGAGATCGTGCTTTCACCGGGCATTATTCCTGCACTTAACCGTCTGGTACCGTTACTGACACAACAGGATGAAAGTGTGTTGATCAATACACCATCCTATACGCCGTTTAAGCAGGCTGGAGACTATAGCTATCGTCGAGTGATCTGTTCTGATTTGCTGAAACAGGACAATGAATACATTATTGACTTCAACGATATGGAGAAAAAACTAACCGATCCTTCTCTAAATATTAAGCTGTTCATTTTATCCAATCCGCAAAATCCAACCGGGAAGGTCTGGTCAGAACAAGAATTAATGAGAATGGGGCAGTTGTGCCTTAAAAACAATGTCTGGATCATTTCAGACGAAATACATTGTGATTTACTGAGAAATGGGATCAATCATATCCCGATGGCAAAACTGTTCCCAGACACTGATAAGATCATCACCTGTATGGCACCAAGCAAAACCTTTAATCTTGCCGGAAATCTGATGTCCCATATTTTTATTAAAAATGAAAAGGTCAGAAAAGAATGGTTACGTCTTTATGATGAGTTTCTTTCACCACTGAGTCTGGCTGCGACCAAAGCGGCCTGGTCCCGGTGCGACGAGTGGCTGGAACAATTAAAACACTATCTTGATGATAACTTCAGACTGGTAGAAAAATTTACCCAGGAACACTTTCCTGACGCAAACTTTAAAATTCCCGATGCAACTTATCTGGCATGGATAAATATTGAGAAATACCTGCCACCGCAGGTAGACAGACAACAGCTTTCTCTCTATTTCGCCAACCAGACGGGAATACTGCTTGAAGGCGGGAACATGTTTGTAAGCAATGGAGAGGGTTACATACGGATTAATCTTGCCTGTCCACGCGCCGTGATACAAGAAGGATTAGAGAGAATAAGAAAAGCACTGAAATAGTAAATCCCTGAAAATTTCAGCCTGATCGTCCAAAAGGTCGCAGTTTAAACAATGCGACCTTTATACCGGATAATTTAGCATGTTGAACCGATTTTCGGAGACTCTCTATCGCGCTGGACGGCTCTGCATGTACATTGTCGCCTGAAAAATAATATCAGGGATATAAATAGCCTGTTAATACCTCGTTTCCTCTCTTCATGACACCCTGACTCATTAATATAGTGTCACAGCATTGTGAGGGCACTGGACAACGCATTCGCCACAACCATCACAGCGTTCGTTGTCAGCCGACATCCGTCCAGACTCATTAATAAAGCAAGCCTGTCGTGGGCATACATCCACGCACTGTTTACACTGTCTGACAGGATTCACACAGGCAGAGTTACAGAACACCGGGCGCAGTCCGGTATCAAAACGAGACTGCACGCGTAGCGCGTCACTCGAACATGCTGCGATACACAAACCACAGCCATCACAACTGGCATATTCAATCATCAGTTGCGGGTAACCGTCTTCATGTCTGGACAGGACTCCCATTGGGCAGACATCAATGCACTGACTACATTGGGTACACTGGGTTATGAACTCCGCATCAGGAACCGCCCCTGGCGGCAACGAATGTCCCAGCCGGGTAGACAGTACTTCTGGCGTTGTGTGCTTTGCCGCGCTGACAAACGCACGAAACAGTCCGCGCCGACTGACGTGCCGGTGAGCCATCAATTCATGATAATATTTCTCTGATTTGTTCATCCGAAATACAGCCGCTTCACCGCAGGTTGCAACGCCCGTTGCTGTTGCAAATCCTGCAAATAGCGCGTGGTCACGGCGGCAAGGCGAGCATAGAACGGACTCACCCTGTTGCCCTGCAGACGTTCAAGATAGCGATATCCCCACGGTAACAAATAAACCTCTAACAGCTGATTAACTGCCGCATCTTTTCCAGCATCAAGTATCGCACTGCAGGCTAACAACATCAGCCCAAACTGATCTTCCGGCTCATTTTGACCCGAATTAAAAGTCATTCCCTGAGACTGCAGAAACGCCCGGTACTTAGCGGTGGTATTGCCCATTAGCAGGTTATCGCGTTCCAGCCAGACAGATCCCCAGGGTGGCACGGGCATCTCGCCCTGCCCTTCAAACAGCACGGAGAATTGCCATGCCAGTTCGTCATTATCGGGAAACGGCCAGTCTGCGCACAGTGAAGCTGTTCCCGCAGGGTCGCTCCATGGGTACAGCTCCGACAGAGTGGGCAGACAATCGAAAAGTGCTTTCACCTCTGGTCGTTCCGGAGAGTAGTAAAACAGTGCACCGAGGATCCTCGGTAATACAATATTGGGGGACATCCTGAGTTCTCCTGAAAACAGAGCGGCTACAGCCGCTCACAGATTACATCGGCAACGTCCACAGGTTGTAGAATGCGATCCTACCCACCAGTTCCGCAGCGATAACCACCAGTGACGTGGTCGCCAGAACGGCCACATTAGTTTTGAGTCGTACCCAGGCCACCACACCGACAATGCCGACAGCTAGCAGTACAACCTGAGCAGTGAACCAACTGGATTGAGCCGCAGTTAGCACCCCATCAGCATCCATAAGCGTCAAAATATAGCCTGGACGCAGGCAGAAGCTGACCAGAATCGCCAGCACACTCACCAGCAACCCCAGGCGCAGACCAAACAGTCCGGCCAGAATGCCACCTCCGATCATCGGAGTCAGTACCATCATCACCGTAGTGTAAGATGTCCGCCAGGTGACCACCGTCGGCAACTGATAGATTTGCGGGATGGCGAAGATAAAAACCACCCCCACCGCGGCCGCCAGCCACACCAGTCCTTTACATAACGAAGCCGCTCCACGATTGAGAAGCAACCCCAGTGCGCCCAGCCCGCCAAGTGTCGCAAACACTGCCGATAACACGATTTCGTTGCTCATCGGTGAATGGCCCACTCGCAGCAACATATTCAATGCTCGTAAAGGCTGGCCTACATGGAAAATGCCCAGCAACACCCCAACGCCAAACAGACACATCGCGGAGAAAAGACCAACGGCCATACGCTGCCTGTCAATCTGCCCCAGGGTGCCGCCAATCAGCAACAGAATAAACGCGCCAACTGCGCTCTGAGTAAAGACGGTAAAAAAGACCAGAGGTAACTCATGCATTGCGCACCTCACTCATGTTCATGATGGCCCCTTCCTTGTCTCCCGTCGGGCGGGCCTTCGGATGGGGTTTAATAATAAGGTTAGGATGAGTAAACGACGCGGCGGGCAGCGGCGCGATTTCATTCTCAGTGCCATACTTCTTCCGTAACTCATCGATCGGCCCGAAATCCAGCGCGCGCTGTGGACAAGAGTCCACGCAAATTGGTCGCAGATTTTTCTCCAGTCGATCAAGGCAACCATCGCACTTACGCATCACTTTGGCCTGAGCATCAAATTGTGGCGCGCCATACGGGCAGCGCATTTCGCAATAACGGCATCCGACACAAATATTGTCATCGACCAGCACCAGTCCGTCCTCTTCACGTTTGTGCATCGCTCCGGTAGGACATCCGGAGACACAAACCGGTTCATCACAGTGGTTACAGGCAATAGAGAGGTAGTAGGTAAAAGTGTCGTTGTGCCAGCTTTCTCCTTCTTTCGCCCAACTTCCGCCACCATATTCATATACCCGACGGAATTTCGGGCCCACGTCCAGATCTTTATTATCCTTGCAACTGACCTGGCAAGTTTTGCAGCCTGAGCAACGCGAGGAGTCAACATAAAAGCCATACTGTTTCATTGCGGATCACTCCCTAAGCGCGTTTGATTTCAACCAGGTTGGTATGTTGCGGGTTCCCTTTCGCCAGCGGCGACGGCAGGTGGCTGGTCAATGTGTTAATACATCCACCCACGTCCACACCGTTGCTGTCCAGTCGGGTCCACGCGCCTTGCGGCATTGCCACCACGCCCGGCAGGATGCGCTGTGTCACCTTGCAGGGGATCTCCACCACACCGCGATCGTTGAATACATGGACCATATCGCCTGATTTCAACTGACGCACGCTGGCGTCTATCGGGTTGATCCAGACTTCATCCGGTACCGCTTCATGCAGCATCAGCACACTGGCATATGTTGAGTGCGTGTGACCTTTGGTGTGAAAACCGCTCATCTGTAGCGGATACTTTGCTGTCAGACTCTTGTTCAGATGGGACTCTGTCACTATACAAAATTCAGGAACAGCCGGAATGCGATCTCCTTCCGGTAGTGTCCAGGCTTTAGCCAGTTCCGCCAGAGTGTGCGAGTAAATCTCAATCTTCCCGGAAGGTGTCGTCAGTGGACTGGCAACCGGATCATGGCGGAAATCAGCAAGGATAATACTGTCCTCATCACGAGTACCTTGCTGATCGATAACCCCCATATTCATTGCAACTTCCCATTCAGGCAGATATGATCGCTTCTCTTTAACTTGTCCGTAATGCTTCGCCATCCACTCTGCCTGAGTACGCCCCTCAGTAAAACGCTCTCTTACCCCAAGATGCCCCGCAATATCTGCACAGATATCATAGGTACTGCGTACTTCCCACATCGGTGTGATCGTTTTTTGCATTGCAATCATGTAATGGTGAGAACCGGCTGCATAGGAACTGTCCACCAGATCCTCGGCTTCTAAGTAGCTAGTTTCTGGAAGAAGGATATCGGCAAAGCGGGCACTGGCAGTCATATGATTATCAATAACCACGATAGTTTCGCACAGGCTGTCATCTTCAAGTATTTTGCGTGTACGATTGATATTTCCATGTTGATTCAGAAGTGCATTCCCGGCCTGGTTGAAGAACAGTTTAATACCGGTTTTCAGTTTATCCGCGCCTTTAACCCCCATAGTGGTGGCTGTCATTTTTTCCGGACTTTGAATCGCATCTGTCCACAGATAGCAGGGGATTGACACCTTAACGGGATTTTCACCAATCGGCAGAGCAGGAACACCATAAGGTGTTCCGTATGTCCAGTTCCCATTGTTGGTTCCTGGCAATCCAAAATGACCCGTCAGGGCAGGAAGTATCTGAACCGCTCTGGAAGTCTGTTCACCATTTGCATGACGCTGTGGCCCCCATCCCTGGGCAATGAAACAGGCCCGAGCTTCGGCCATTTCACGTGCCAACTGGCGAATACGAATAGCCGGGATGCCACAGATATCTGCCGCCCATTCAGGTGTTTTTTCGACGCCGTCATCACCGTTACCCAGAACATAGTCTTTATAACTGGCATTTGGTTTCGCCGTTTCCGGAAGGGTGCTACGATCATAACCGACACAATAAGTATTGACTCGTTCTTCGTCGATCAGATTTTCTTTTATCAACGTGTGTGCAATAGCTGCTACCAGTGCAGCATCGGTTGTAGGGCGAATTGGTAACCATTCAGCATGTTCTGTAACAACAGAGTCTGTATAGCGCGGATCGATGATAATCACCCGGGCGCCTGATATTTCCAGCGCACGGCGCAGTTCTTCAACTTGCCCACCACCGGACATCCGAGTCTCAGATAAATTCAGACCAAAAAAAACCACAAGATCAGAATGCGCAATCTGGCTAAAATGACTGGCAAACTGTACTCCTGTAGCACCATACGTGTAAGATGTGGCGGTAAAGTTTTGAGCGTTTGAGTAATTATTGTAATACTGCAGAAAACCGCCATTCAGGTTCAATAACCTTTTCCATGCGGGTGTTCCTTGGTTATGATAATACGCGCCAGATTGATAATTAAAATAGATTGCTTCATTTCCATATTTTTCAGAAACGCGCTTTAATTCAGCGGCAATAAAGGCTGTGGCCTCATCCCATGAAATACGTTTAAATTTCCCTTCTCCGCGTTTACCAACACGTTTCATCGGATATTTAATCCGGTCAGGGCTGTAAACTCGCCAGCGGCTGGAACGACCTCGCAGACAGGGACGGATTTGGTGTTCACCGAATACCGAATCATCCTTAGCATCTTCCGGTTCAATTCGCACAATCCGATCATCTTTAACTATGACTTTCAGTGCACAGCGGCTGCCACAGTTTACTAAGCAGGCACTATGTCTTATGATTTCAACCCCCTCCTTCCCCGAAACCAATGCAGTATCAGCTGCATTGAGAGTAAACGGCAGGGGCAGTGTGCTTGATGCTGCAACCGCAGCACTAATTTTGGTTGTGTTCACAATAACCTGTCTGCGGGACAGGTCCTGTTGTAATAGCTCATTAATTATTGTTTTCATGTAATTCCCATAACCTCTGAAATAGCTTCCTGATATATGACATTACATTGGGTTATAAGAGTGTTATTGACAATGATCAATTAATACACAATCACGAAGATATAATTTTTATTACTGAGAAAGACAGACCGGTAACTTTCAAAGAAGTTGTCGTATGTTCATACTACCCAGCGTTCTTTTTTCGGGTTTAGCGATACAGTTTCTATCTGTGACCAGTTTCGAGTTTGTTGTGACCAGCGATCCGGATTCGTTTTCTCGCTGTTTCGTAGATAATTTTACGGCGGGCGAGGATCCCTATATTCTCCCCTCGATGTTATTCATCCGGTGTTACATACCTTATTCCGGTAAGGCGATGCTGGATGTTGTACCACGCAACCGAACCCATTGCGCGGCCATTGAGGGCAGTATTGCAGCATTCTGTAGAATGATTCTGAGTACGGATTATCATTGCTCACCCACGGTCTGATATCGGATGCGACTACACCCAGATCATACAACTTCGCCTGCATTGTGAAGTTTTTCATCGGATCAACGCTATCTGCATACAGAATTAGGGAAGGTGCGAACAAGTCCCTGATATGAGATCATGTTTGTCATCTGGAGCCATGGAACAGGGTTCATTATGAGTCATCAACTTACCTTCGCCGACAGTGAATTCAGCAGTAAGCGCCGTCAGACCAGAAAAGAGATTTTCTTGTCCCGCATGGAGCAGATTCTGCCATGGCAAAACATGGTGGAAGTCATCGAGCCGTTTTACCCCAAGGCTGGTAATGGCCGGCGACCTTATCCGCTGGAAACCATGCTACGCATTCACTGCATGCAGCATTGGTACAACCTGAGCGATGGCGCGATGGAAGATGCTCTGTACGAAATCGCCTCCATGCGTCTGTTTGCCCGGTTATCCCTGGATAGCGCCTTGCCGGACCGCACCACCATCATGAATTTCCGCCACCTGCTGGAGCAGCATCAACTGGCCCGCCAATTGTTCAAGACCATCAATCGCTGGCTGGCCGAAGCAGGCGTCATGATGACTCAAGGCACCTTGGTCGATGCCACCATCATTGAGGCACCCAGCTCGACCAAGAACAAAGAGCAGCAACGCGATCCGGAGATGCATCAGACCAAGAAAGGCAATCAGTGGCACTTTGGCATGAAGGCCCACATTGGTGTCGATGCCAAGAGTGGCCTGACCCACAGCCTAGTCACCACCGCGGCCAACGAGCATGACCTCAATCAGCTGGGTAATCTGCTGCATGGAGAGGAGCAATTTGTCTCAGCCGATGCCGGCTACCAAGGGGCGCCACAGCGCGAGGAGCTGGCCGAGGTGGATGTGGACTGGCTGATCGCCGAGCGCCCCGGCAAGGTAAGAACCTTGAAACAGCATCCACGCAAGAACAAAACGGCCATCAACATCGAATACATGAAAGCCAGCATCCGGGCCAGGGTGGAGCACCCATTTCGCATCATCAAGCGACAGTTCGGCTTCGTGAAAGCCAGATACAAGGGGTTGCTGAAAACGATAACCAACTGGCGATGTTATTCACGCTGGCCAACCTGTTTCGGGCGGACCAAATGATACGTCAGTGGGAGAGATCTCACTAAAAACTGTGGATAACGCCTTAAATGGCGAAGAAACGGTCTAAATAGGCTGATTCAAGGCATTTACGGGAGAAAAAATCGGCTCAAACATGAAGAAATGAAATGACTGAGTCAGCCGAGAAGAATTTCCCCGCTTATTCGCACCTTCCCTAGCACAGAATACCTTGTCATTAATTGAAATTGTCAAAGCGGTAAAAATCAATACGGTTATACCGGTAGAAAGCCTTCTTGCTCCGCACTTGATCATGGAGCTACACGAAAGGAAAAAAAATCAATGATAGGTATAGCGCTATATTTGTACAACAAAGTCATGAATAAACGCCTTGCTCTATTCGAAAAATGAGCATGGCAACTTTCAGTACCCCCTCTTCTGAGTCCATTATTTCAGAGGGCATTTTCCACTGTAATGCTCTGTTTGGTTCATTGCACCAGTTTAATGCTGCACTTTCGTTACCTTCAAAAAGATCAATAGCCTTTTGTATAACATCATTTTTTGTCAGCATATTTTACACCTGAAGACGTTTTTAGTGCTTCGATAAGGTTACTTCGCTCTTCCTCTGTCATTCGGGAGATGAGTAATGCAAGTTCTGCTGTTGTCTGATCATCACAAAAAAAATAGTTCAACGGTACGTTTAACTCTGCCGCCATTCGTCGAAGCGTATCAATATCGGGGACATGGCGTCCTTTCTCATAATGATTCATACGACTGCTAGCCGATGCGGGATCAAAGCCAACAAGGAGACCCAGAGAGCGCTGTGATAAACCCGCCCTGCATCTCGCTTCCTTAAGTCGTTCTGGTATTGGATTTTTTTCAGACACTGATTCATCTTTATTGGCCTCGAATGCTTAGATTGTCTAAGTATCTGTCATTGTTGTATACTTAGCAATCCTAAGTTAACAGCCTTGTTTTGTCATATGAATAGTCGAGTAACCAACCCTGAGTCGTACATATTTTCTGCAATCATCTTAATTGGCAAAGATAACTTCACCAGTAACGAAGTAGCAAAAATTCTTATCGAGCGATTTTCACTTCCGAAAAATTATTTAAAGGCAAAAGCTTTTGCTTATAACCAAATTCAATCCCTGGTTAGAAAAGGATTATTAAACAAAGTAAGAAAAACAGGCGTGTATCAATATTTATACTCAGTCACATCAGAATTTAATATCGCAACAGAATGCGTGGAATTAATTGAGGCAACCCCAAAGTCTTCCTGTCAACTTGTTTCAAGTGCTACCAACCATGAACACAGAAATGTAAATATCCAAATAAAGTCTCTTATTGAAAAATACAGCAGTGAGTTGGCGAAAGTATCAGGAGCAAAGGAGATTTATGAAGAATTGATAGTTGCTGTGCCGAGCAGGGAAAATGAATTCAGGAAGCTTTCTCTTGAACAAGAGAAAAAACACATCAAGATAAATGAAAAAATAAATACATTAATTGGAATTATTAATCAATCCCTTGCAGTAACGCAATGAATTTTAACAAGTATTTGAAGCTAAATGGAGTCATGAAAAAGAGAGGGCAAAGCCGAACTCCGCCCTCTCCCTTTAAGCACTGCTATATCTCATTAAAATGAGATTAACAGCGCGCACTCCTATATGCTAGACGTATATAAATATAATGTCAGCCAGTCCCGGATGCAACTCTTTAATGAAGTTCAGTACTCTCTGTTTTTTAGTTATCGAAATGATAGTTGGTACAAGGGAACACACGAAGAGGAAAATCGCGATGACTTTGACGCAGAGCATGTTGAGTCTGTTATTGCGACCCTCGAAGCTCTGGATGCGTTAGATTTACGCCACGGAAGATAGCACTCTGATCCTACCCTCGTAATATGGACACTGCTCTAAGCGAGGTTCTGGTTTTCAAATTGTTCCGGACCGAGACCGCCACACCAACTGTGCCGTCGCCAGCGATTGTAATCACATTCGATATAATTAAACACCGTTGCCCGCATTATTTCCCGGCTGATAAAGTGTTCTCCATGGATACATTCCACTTTCAGCGAATGAAAGAAGCTTTCCACGCAGGCATTATCGTAGCAGCAGCCCTTTGCGCTCATACTGCCACGCAGATTATGCCGCTTCAGCAGCGCCTGATAATCTGCTGAACAGTACTGACTTCCGCGGTCCGAGTGAACGATAACGTTCCGGGGTCTCTTACGCCGCCACAGCGCCATCTGCAGGCCATGTGCGCGGTAACTGACCGGGCTGAACTTCCGGAAGGCCTTTGCCCTCAGCCCCTGACGGCGCAGGCTTGCCGCCACGGTTTTTACGTTAAAGTGGTAACCCTGAGCACGCAGTTCATCCGTCAGGCGTGGTGCACCGTAACGCTGTTTTGACCGGGTAAAGGCCGCGAGGACAACGCTGTCGCAGTGCTGACGGAACTGCTGACGAGGGCTTATCCCTGTCCGCCGCTGACACCACGTATACCAGCCGCTGCGGGCCACCCGGAGCACGCGGCACATTGCCTTGATGCTGAACTCAGCCTGATGTTTTTCAATAAAGACATAATTCACATTTCAGGCGCTTCGCAAAGTATGTCGCGGCCTTTTGGAGGATAGTCAGTTCCTCTGCCTGCTCCGCCAGTTGCCGCTTCAGGCGGGCATTTTCAGCGGCCAGTTCACTTTCACGCTCAGACGAGGTCATCTGTTGCTGCAGTTTGCTGCGCCACGCATAGAGCTGAGATTCATACAGGCTGAGTTCACGGGCTGCGGCAGCAACACCGATGCGTTCAGCAAGCTTCAGGGCTTCACTGCGAAATTCAGGAGAATGCTGTTTACGTGTTTTTTTGCGGGTTAATACTTTTTTTGTCATGTGAGTCACCTCTGACTAAGAGTTTACTCACTTAGCCGCGTGTCCACTATTGCTGGTTAAGATCACGTCTTATCACCAGTTACATGCAGCAGTGGTCAAAGTTGGTGGAAAGAAAGAGTTAACCGGAAAAACGATATAGAAACAGAGATCAGTGCGGTCGCCTGATCTCCAACGCGATCGTTTATTACAACTCGGCGATCCTGGTTCCGGCGTAGAACCCCAATAAGATGTTTTTTTATCTGAATGTAATACTTACGACAGGTAATATAGATACTATGATCAATAACTTCACAGAGGTTAAAGTGAAAAAAAAAGAAAAGTTAAAAGTAGTTTCTATATTTGTTTTCTGTATAGTAACACCTTCTTTCGCAAATGAAAAGTTAGAGATAAAAGCAAAAGAATTTTCTCTAAAGCTCGATCGATCTAGACTTATTTTTAATGAAAATAGTCGAGGTGCATTACTGACAGTTGAAAACTCACATGAGTATCCAATATTGGTACAAACAAGAATTATAGATGAGGATAGAAAAGGGAAGTCTGAAAGCTTGATAGCAACCCCCCCTCTTTTTAAATTAAATGAAGGTGAGAAAAGTAAGATCCGTATATATAAAAAATACATTAGTAACTTACCTATGGATCGAGAAACATTGTTTTGGACATGTACAAAAGGTATTCCTCCTACAGAGAAGGATTTATGGGCCGTGGAAAATGCAGAAAATATAGAGGCTAAAAAATCCTCGCTGGGAGTAAATCTTGCTGTTGAAAATTGTATAAAAGTTTTTTACAGACCGAAAGGAATACCCTCTGTTAGATTTGATAGTGGCAAAGATTTAGTTTGGTCTATAAAAGGTGATAAGATAAAAGTATATAATAAAACACCAAATTACATGAATTTCAAAGAATTAACCATTGGCAATAGGAATATAGAGAATCCTGCTTATGTGCCGCCATTTTCTGAGCGTTTTTTTGACATAAAAATTATAGAAGGAGAAAACATAAATTGGACTGTAATTACTGATTTTGGTGGAGCGAGTCAAATACACCATGAAAGAATTAAATAAAAAATATACAATATTATGTATGGCTTGGCTTATGCTAATTAGTAGTAACACTTCTTTTGCGAAAAATAAATACGAGTTTGACACCGAACTTATTAATTCGGTAGATAAGGACCTAAGTACAGATGTCTTAAATTTCAATCCATTCCCAGCAGGGGATTATGTAGTAGATATTTTCATTAATGGTAATTATAGACTCACACACTCAGTTGTGTTTGTAAAAAATAATAATGAACATAATGAACTCTCTCCGTGTTTGGATGAAAAACTATTACTCGCTCTTGGAATAAAAAAGAATCTGATTAAGACAGTTGATACATGTTCTAACCAAAATAATGAGAACTGGCTTTTTAAATCTAACTTATACGAACAGTCCCTAAATATTACCATTCCAGAAGTTGACTTGGATAAAACTATAGATGGGGTTGCACCTAAAATTACTTGGGATGATGGTGTTAATGCCTTTCTCCTAAACTATAAAGGCAACTTATCGAACATTAACAATAAGAAACTACACGATAATCAAAACTATGCTTATTTAGATCTAAGCCCTGGATTTAACTTTGGAGCATGGAGATTTAGAAACAAAACTTTTTTTAATTATGTCAACTCTAGAGAGTCAAAGTGGCAAAATGTAAATAATTATTTTGAAAGAGGGATAAAGGAATTTAACTCACGATTTACTTTGGGAGACTTTTTAACAAAAAATGATTTGTTTAGCAGTTCGAGTTTAAGGGGAGTAGCTTTGAGTACGGATGAATTAATGATTCCCAGACGTCTGAAAGACAACTCTCCGCTGATAAGAGGTATAGCCAAAACCCAAGCTCGTGTTGAAGTAGAATATAATGGATATATTATATATACAAAAACTGTAGATGCGGGGGTTTTTGAAATTAATGATTTACCCAATATGGGAGCAGCTGGGGAATATAAAGTAACAGTATTTGAAACTGACGGGACGAAAAATGTAATCCTAATACCTTTTATACGATCTCCCTTATCTTTAAAAAAAGGATTTTCCAAATATGCTGTTAGTTTTGGGCGTTATAGACGCAATTCAGATAAAAATGCAGGCCCTCCAATATTTGATGCAGGATACTCTTACGGCCTCAACGAGTTTATTACAACTTCGACCAGCGTACAAGTTTCAAATATTTATGAGGCCTATGCGGTAGGATTAAGTTTAAGCCTTGGCTCCTTTGGAGCATTATCACTTGAAGGAAGCAATGCAAATGCTAGAGAATACGATAAGAAAAAAGCAGAAAAAAAAGGAGAAGCATCGATATTAAAGTATTCAAAGGGATTTAATAGTATAGATGCCGACTTATACTTTAACCATGGTCACAACTCGAGGGGGTACAAAAGTCTCAATGATGTTTATAGCACTTTAGATTCGGAGGCAATTGATAGCAGTGGCAGGAAGAATTCAACTAGCATAGGAATTAATAAGTTGATAAATAACTATGGACGGTTACTGTTTTCTTATAATTTAGATCATTACTGGGATGGAAGCAGAAATGAATACATTGACGTTTCGTTTGATGGTGTTTTAAAAGAGATTGCCTATTCACTGGGTTATACGGCAAACTCAGATAAATATAGTAAAAATAACCATGTGTTTTCACTATCGATAAACATACCCTTCAAAAGGGAAAATGAACGATTTATTTCTGCTGGTTATAAATATAATAACAGTAAATCTCAAGGGGAATATCATACTGTTGGGTTCTCGGGAGCAGAGTACAACAATACTCTATCATGGAATATACGTCAAAAATATAGTAACAATAATTATTATGGTGTTTCGGGAAATACTACATTACGTTATCAGTTAGGTTATCTTGGTATCGGTGCCTCAACAGAACGAGATGGTTCGTCCTACAATGCTGATATAGGTGGAGGATTAGTATATTCTGAACATGGTTTAACATTTGGACAAGAAATTACACAATCTTCTGCTATATTAGTTGCAAAAGGTGCAGTCGGGGTTCCAGTTACAGGAACCATTGGGGTAAGAACCAACTTACAGGGGCGCGCTTTAGTTACGGGGTTACAACCTTACCGAGAAAACATTTTGTCTCTTGATCCACTTGAAACGCCAGATGATATTGAAATACTTCAGTCTGATATAAAAGTAATTCCAACCAACGGAGCGATAGTAGAAGGTAAGTTTAGAACAAGTGAAGGACAAAAAACTTTAGTAAGGATAACAACTTCAGATAATAAAAATATTCCTTTTGGTTCGATTGTAACATTGAAGGGAAGTTATAATAATGCAGGTATTGTTGGAGATAATGGTGAAGTATTCTTAACTGGCCTGCCAGAATCGGGCATTCTGCAAATAAAATGGGGAAATGACAACAATAGCTCATGTTCTGTGAATTTTAAAAAACTTAGTAATTATAATCCCAAAGCGTTGGTATGCGACTAGTTACCATAATTTTATCACTCTATTTCAATTGATTGGGTAATATTGGCCATCCCTATTAAGGGATATGTCATATCAAAATACATCTAAAGGTGAAATAAATGCGTAAGTTATCTACTATTATCGCTCTTGCGGCTGCGTTTTCCACGAATGCTTTTGCAGTAACTTATGATACCTCTAACAGTCAGCAGGTTGATGCATCACTTGATGTGGTTGCGCCTGCACTTCAAACGGTTAGCTGGGCTAAAGTTCCAACTGTGAATGCAGGTTTACATACTGGAGGCAGCAAAGTTGGTGCTATGAGTATTTCAGGCCTCAGTGGCAGTGATGGTTGGGCCATTTATAATGGTAATGCCCAATACGCGAATGGGTACGTTACTTATACCTTTAATAATGCTAATGGTCACTTTTTCAGAGCTCGCGTACATGATGGTAAATATCCAGGTGTTCTTTATAAGCAGAGTGGTTCAGGAATTACAACTCCAGTAACTCTTATTCCAGCGAGCTACACGTCTGTTGATTTGGATCTGGACGCGGATGCAGAACTTCAGGCAGGTACTTATTCTACAACCTTCTCTGTAACGACTTATAATAACTAATACATATTTTTAAAGCATTCCGATTCATTATAGTGGGATGCTTTTTTATGCACAAAAATCCGGAAACGAGTGAGCGTTTCCGGATACCTACACAGCCACTGGAAAGGTCAACTGATCCTTAACTGATAGGCATTACAGCATGAGGAGCATTTTTATCTTTATAAAAGTAGCCTAAAGGTCGTAGATTTAAACGTTCATCGATAGGAATACCCCCCCCAAAAAAAGATTAAAAAAACACCACAAAACGGATTTGGTGATGCATCCAATTAGTAGAACATGTGTTTTTCGATGAATGCCCCGATGACTTTTTC
>OGJI01002323.1_pt1 | contig 17698 bp, 16 predicted proteins | sample 1572031 | NCBI WGS metagenome assembly OGJI01 (sample SAMEA2582119, study PRJEB24529) | metagenome | biome: Human gut stool | place: China | collected 2011
CTTTGGCCAAGGGTCATCCTAACATGGATGCCTTGGTAGCCTTGGCAACATCGGCAGCCTTTCTTTATAGTCTCTATGGTACTTACCATATTTCATTGGGGCATGCCCATCACGCCCACCAACTTTATTTCGAGTCGGTGGCTGTTATCTTGACCCTGATTACTCTTGGTAAGTACTTTGAAACCCTCTCTAAGGGTCGAACTTCAGAAGCTATTAAGAAACTTATGCACTTGTCAGCCAAGGAAGCAACTGTCCTTCGTGATGGTAAGGAAGTCAAGCTTCCTGTGGATAAGGTTGTTCTTGGTGACCATATTGTGGTCAAACCTGGGGAAAAGATAGCCGTGGATGGTCGAGTGATTTCTGGCAGCTCTGCTATTGATGAGAGTATGCTTACAGGTGAGTCACTTCCTATTGAAAAATCTGCTGGTAAGCCAGTTTTTGCAGGTTCTATTAATGGTCAGGGTAGTCTGATTTATGAAGCTGAAAAGATTGGTAAGGACACCTTGCTTTCCCAAATCATCAAATTGGTTGAGGATGCCCAACAAACCAAGGCTCCTATTGCCAAGATTGCCGATCAGGTGTCAGCGGTCTTTGTTCCCGTTGTCATGGCTATCGCCCTTGTTTCAGGTCTCTTCTGGTACTTTATCATGGGACAAACCTTTACCTTCGCTATGACAGTAGCAGTTAGCGTCTTGGTTATTGCTTGTCCATGTGCATTGGGACTTGCGACACCGACAGCCATCATGGTTGGTACAGGCCTTGGTGCTGAACACGGTATTCTCTACAAGCGTGGGGATGTGCTCGAGTTAGCCCACAAGGCTGATGTCCTCGTTTTTGACAAGACAGGAACCATTACTCAGGGTAAACCTCAGCTCGTTTCTAGCTATACTTATGGCAATAGCAGAGCAGCCTTGCAGCTTTTGGCATCCTTGGAAGCCAAGTCCGAACACCCTTTGGGTCAAGCCATCCTTGTGGCAGCAGAAAATGCTAACTTGGACTTGTTAGAGATGGACAATTTTTCAAGTTTGACTGGGCGAGGACTTACTGCCAGCTATGCAGGCAAGACTTATTTAGCTGGGAATCAAACCCTTATGGCAGAGGAAAAAGTCGACTTGGCTTCAGCACAAGCTGATTTCCAAAGCTTGACGGCTGATGGTCAAACACCGATTTTCCTAGCTGAAGATGGCAAGTTAATCGGACTCTTCGGTGTAGCTGATCAGGTTAAAGAAGACAGTGCAGATATGGTGGCAGCTCTTCATCAAATGGGCAAGGAAGTCATCATGTTGACTGGTGATAATGACCAAACAGCCCAAGCCATCGCTCAAAAGGTTGGTATCAAGCGTGTTATCAGTCAAGTGCTTCCGCAAGAGAAATCTAGGGTGATTAGCGACCTTCAAGCAGAAGGAAAATCAGTCATCATGGTTGGTGATGGTATCAATGATGCCCCAGCCCTTGCGACTGCTGATATCGGTATTTCCATGGGATCTGGGACAGATATTGCCATGGAAAGTGCCGATATGGTCCTTATGAAACCAAATCTCATGGATGTGGTTAAGGCTCTGAAAATTAGTCAGGCGACAATCACAACGATTAAAGAGAACCTCTTCTGGGCCTTTATCTACAATATCCTGTCTATCCCAGTGGCCATGGGTGTCCTCCACATCTTTGGTGGTCCGCTTCTTGACCCAATGATAGCAGGACTGGCCATGAGCTTTAGCTCTGTCTCCGTCGTTCTCAATGCTCTGCGACTCAAACGCCGCAAAGTCTAAGTGTCAGTTACTTATAACTCCCGCCACTTAAGCTGTGTATCAAAAAAATAATTAAAGAAAAGGAAGAAAGAAAAATGACAAAAACATATAACATTACAGGAATGAAATGCCAAGGCTGTGTTAACACCGTTACCGAAAAACTCTCTGCTGTCAAAGGCGTAGACAAGGTTCAAGTTGACCTCGAAAACAAACAAGTCACTATTGAAGGGAAACCATGGAAGTGGTCTCTCAAACGTGCCCTCAAAGGCACTAAGTTCGAACTTGGTGATGAAATTTAAGACAGGAAAAAAACAGCTCTTAGGCTGTTTTTTTCTGCCCATAATCTTTTTGAAAATCCCTTCCTTTTGTGATATGATTAAAGCAATAATGTTCTCAAAATTGAGACTAGAAAATCAAGAAAAGAAAACGGTATACCTATGTCTAAACAAACCCTTATCCTTCTCTACGGTGGACGTTCAGCAGAACGTGAAGTGTCTGTGCTCTCAGCTGAGAGTGTTATGCGTGCGGTGGATTACAGCGCATTTGAGGTTAAAACCTACTTTATCACTCAGTCTGGTGATTTTATTAAAACACAAGAATTTACAGAAACACCAGGTGATGACGAGAAGCTCATGACTAATGACACAGTCGTTGCTAGTCAGGCTATCAAACCAAGCGATATTTATGAAGAAGGCGCTGTGGTATTCCCTGTGCTCCATGGACCTATGGGTGAGGATGGTTCTATTCAAGGTTTCCTCGAAACCCTCAAATTGCCATATGTGGGTACTAATGTTCTTTCTTCAAGTGTGGCTATGGACAAGATTATGACCAAGCATATTCTTGAAGTTGCAGGTGTCCCTCAGGTTGCCTACACAGTCTACATCGAGGGTGAAGATTTGGAAGCAGCAGTAGCAGAGACGCTTGAAAAATTGACCTTCCCAGTGTTTGTCAAACCTGCTAATATGGGGTCATCTGTTGGGATTTCTAAAGCTGAAAATGAAGCAGAGCTTCGTGCAGCGATTGATTTGGCTCTCAAATATGATAGCCGTATCTTGATTGAGCAAGGTGTGGTTGCCCGTGAAATCGAGGTTGGTATCCTTGGCAATACGACTGTCAAAACGACTAATCCAGGTGAAGTAGTCAAAGATGTGGCTTTCTATGACTATCAAGCCAAGTACATTGACAATAAGATTACCATGGACATCCCAGCTCACGTGCCTGCAGAAGTCATGACGCAAATGCGTGCCTATGCGGCCAAGGCCTTCCGTGCCCTCGGTGGTTGTGGTCTTGCCCGCTGTGATTTCTTCCTGACAGAGGATGGAGCCATCTACCTTAACGAGCTCAACACTATGCCAGGTTTCACTCAATGGTCTATGTACCCACTTCTTTGGGAAAATATGGGACTTTCTTACTCAGACCTTATCAAGGAATTGGTGGTCTTGGGACAAGAAATGTTTGATAAACGTGAAAGCCATTTGATTTAAGAAATAGTATCTAGAACACAGACATCTTAGTCTCGGAGAAATCTCTGAGACTGAGGTGTTTTTTTCTTTACAGAAATCTAGATTTTATTTATATCTTTTCTTTATCACCTCGATAAAAAATACATATTATCCAAATAATCTAACAGGTGGTAGAATAAATCTAACGTTTCAAATGAAATAAAGCAATTCGTTCGTGTTTGATGAAGATTTGCGTATCGCAATGACAGTCAGAGGCGAGTGAAGGTCAAAGGGCTAGAAGTAGATGGCAGTGAGCAAGTGCTCACGGAATTTTACACGCCTTTTGTATTTTAAATGAGGAGGTAAGTTTTGGACTGGTCCATTGTTCAACAGTATTTGCCCTTTTATCAGAAGGCATTCTTTTTAACTTTACATATTGCCGTTCTGGGGATTCTTGGTTCCTTCCTTTTGGGCTTGGTGGTGAGTGTTATTCGTCATTACCGAGTGCCGATTTTGAGTCAGCTTTCGACGGTTTATATTGAGTTATCTCGTAATACGCCGCTCTTGATTCAGCTTTTCTTTCTCTACTTTGGCTTGCCTCGTATAGGTTTGGTTCTATCGTCAGAGGCTTGTGCTGTGGTAGGTTTGATTTTCTTGGGTGGTTCCTATATGGCGGAGTCCTTCCGAAGTGGCCTAGAGGCTGTTAGTCAGACCCAGCATGAAGTGGGGTTGTCTATTGGTTTGACGCCATTCCAAGTCTTTCGCTATGTGGTCCTTCCTCAGGCAGTGGCTGTGGCGCTTCCGTCATTTAGTGCTAACGTCATCTTCCTTATCAAGGAAACGTCAGTATTCTCAGCGGTAGCCTTGGCGGATTTGATGTATGTGGCCAAGGATTTGATTGGTCTTTACTACGAAACCGATGTAGCTCTAGGTATGTTGGTGGTGGCTTATCTCTTGATGTTGCTGCCGATTTCTCTAGTCTTTAGTTGGATTGAAAGGAGGTTACGCTATGCAGGATTCGGGCTTTCAGGTTCTTCTTCAGGGGAATAATTTCCTACGTATCTTACAAGGTTTAGGCGTAACTATTGGAATTTCCATCGTCTCGGTTCTTCTGTCCCTTTTACTAGGAACACTTTTTGGGATTGTCATGACTTCGAAGTCTAAGATTATTCGTTTCTTGTCACGTATTTATCTGGAATTTATTCGTATCATGCCCCAGTTGGTCTTGCTCTTTATTGTTTATTTTGGTCTGGCTAGGAACTTTAACATCAATATCTCAGGCGAGCTATCGGCTATTATCGTCTTTACCCTTTGGGGAACGGCTGAGATGGGTGATTTGGTGCGTGGGTCAATCACGTCGCTACCTAGACACCAGTTTGAGAGCGGAAGGGCCCTTGGCTTGACCAATGGGCAACTTTATACCTATGTGATTATTCCACAAGTCTTGCGTCGCTTGTTGCCTCAGGCTATTAACCTGGTGACACGGATGATTAAGACTACGTCCTTGGTGGTTTTGATTGGCGTGGTTGAGGTGACCAAGGTTGGTCAGCAGATTATCGACAGTAACCGCCTGACTATTCCAACAGCTTCTTTCTGGATTTATGGCACGATTTTGATTCTTTATTTTGCCATTTGTTACCCAGTATCTAAGCTGTCTACTTATCTTGAAAATCGTTGGAGGAATTAAGATGACAGAAAGCATTTTACAAATCAAGGATTTGAAAAAGTCCTTTGGGGACAATGAGATTCTCAAAGGTATCTCCTTGGATGTTAAACAAGGTGAAGTCGTTGTTATCCTGGGTTCCTCAGGTTGTGGGAAGTCGACCCTGCTACGTTGCATTAATGGTTTGGAGACCATTCAAGGAGGCGATATTCTCCTGGATGGCAAGTCTATCACTGGTAGTAAGAAGGATTTCCACCTGATCCGTCAGAAAATTGGAATGGTCTTTCAAAGTTATGACCTCTTTCCACACTTGGACATCCTGCAAAATCTGATTTTGGGGCCAGTCAAAGCTCAAGGGCGTAATAAGGAAGAAGTCATTGCGGAGGCCGAGAAACTTTTGGACCGTGTGGGACTTCTGGACAAGAAGCATAGCTTCGCACGACAACTGTCAGGTGGTCAAAAGCAACGTGTAGCCATTGTCCGTTCACTGCTCATGCATCCTGAAGTTATCCTCTTTGATGAGGTGACGGCTTCGCTTGACCCTGAGATGGTTCGTGAGGTTCTGGAATTGATTAATGACCTCGCTCAAGAAGGGCGTACTATGTTGATTGTCACCCATGAGCTTCAGTTTGCGCGTGCCATCGCTGACCGTATTATCTTTATGGATAAGGGAGTCATTGCTGAGGAAGGTACTGCTGAAGAATTCTTCAATCATCCAAAGACACAGCGGGCTCAAGAGTTCCTCAATGTCTTTGATTTCAGTCAGTTTGGTGCCTATTTGTAACCCATTGTTTTTAGTAAAAATATAATATTTTAGGAGATATTTATGAAATTAACAAAGAAAATTTTTGCCCTATTAGCCCTCGTCTTTGCCTTGGTGGCAGTGACTGCTTGCTCAAGCAATAGTAGCTCTGGTAAATCAACAGCCAAAGCACGTACCATTGAAGAAATTAAGAAGAGTGGTGAACTCCGTATCGCTGTCTTTGCGGACAAGAAACCTTTCGGTTATGTAGATAACAAGGGTGCTTACCAAGGTTACGATATTGAACTTGGTAACCGTTTGGCAAAAGACTTGGGTGTTAAACCTAAATACGTCTCAGTAGATGCGGCCAACCGTGCAGAATTCTTGATTTCAAACAAGGTAGATATTACCCTTGCCAACTTTACAGTAACTGATGAACGTAAGAAACAAGTGGACTTTGCCCTTCCTTACATGAAAGTCTCAATCGGTGTGGTGTCACCTAAAGACAAGGTCATTAAGGACGTTAAAGAGCTTGAAGGTAAGACTTTGATTGTTACTAAGGGGACAACTGCTGAAACTTACTTTGAAAAGAACTACCCAAATATCAAATTGCAAAAGTATGACCAATATAGCGATGCTTACCAAGCCCTCCTTGATGGTCGTGGCGATGCCTTCTCAACTGATAATACAGAAGTTCTTGCTTGGGCTCTAGAAAATAAAGGTTATGAAGTAGGAATCACATCACTTGGTAACCCAGATACCATTGCCCCAGCCGTTCAAAAAGGTAACAAAGAACTCCTTGACTTTATCAATAAAGACATTAAGAAACTTGGTGAAGAGAATTTCTTCCACAAAGATTATGAAAAAACACTTCACCCAACCTACGGTGATGCAGCAAATGCCGATGATCTCGTCGTTGAAGGTGGCGAAGTGAAATAAGACTGACAGCCTTCGTAAGGGCAAGTCTTGCTTAATAAGAACAAAACAACCACCCCGTGGCTATCTTGATATGCCCCCTGTCTACTTGACAGGGGGCATATCAAAAGCAGTGCCAGTAGCACTAAGATAATCAATTCAGCTGTTGGCTCTAGTGGGATAACTTTTCTCCAATTAAAGCGCCATCCTTTAGGTTCTTCGATACTTTGGCAGTCGCTATTTATATTTTCCTCTCCTTTAGAGAGGTTGATTAATTTTTTCTTTGTCATGCCTAATCCTTTCATCAACCATTGTAACAAATTCGTCTTCCAAGCAAAAGCTAGCCTGATTTGTGATATAATTGGGAGTGATTGTAGGCAAGAAAATCTTATTTCTTGCCAGACTTGTAAAAATAAAACAGAGGATTTTAAGATGAAACTGACACTCCATGAAATTGCCAAGGTTGTTGGCGCTAAAAATGATGTCACAGCCTATGAAGATGTTGCCATTAACCAGATTGAGTTTGATAGCCGTAAGATTACAGCGGGTGACCTCTTTTTGCCACTAAAAGGTGCGCGTGATGGGCATGATTTTATCCAAACAGCCTTTGACAATGGTGCCCTAGCGACATTCACAGAAAAAGAATTACCAGCTGATCAAGTCCACATCCTAGTTGATGACGCTCTTGAAGCTTTCCAAAAGCTAGCTGCCTACTATCTTGAAAAGACTGAGGTTGATGTCATTGCTGTGACTGGTTCTAATGGTAAGACAACAACCAAGGACATGATTCATGATATCTTGGCAACAACCTATCGTACTTACAAAACCCAAGGCAATTACAACAATGAGATTGGTCTTCCTTATACAGCCCTCCACATGCCTGATGATACAGAGAAAATCGTCCTTGAGATGGGGCAAGACCACATGGGAGACATTCACCTCTTGTCAACCCTGGCTAAGCCAAAAACAGCCGTTGTTACCTTAATCGGAGAGGCTCATTTGGAATTCTTCGGTAGCCGTGACAAGATTGCTCAAGGTAAAATGCAAATGCAAGACGGTATGCCTGATGGTAGCCTCTTGCTTGTGCCAAGTGATCCTATCGTAGATCCTTTCTTGCCAAGCAATATTGAAGTGGTACGCTTTGGCGATGGTGCAGAACTTAAAGTCTCTGACTTGACAGAATTCAAGGATCACCTCACCTTCGCAACTAACTTCCTAGACGGACAAGTTACCTTACCAGTCACTGGAAAATACAATGCTACAAATGCCATGGTTGCCGCCTATGTGGCTAAACACTTGGGTGTGACTGAGGAAAATATCCTCATAGCTCTTGCTAACTTGCAGCTTACAAAAAACCGTACCGAATGGAAAAAAGCAGCCAATGGTGCGGATATCCTTTCAGACGTTTACAATGCCAATCCAACAGCCATGAAGCTCATTTTGGAGACCTTCTCAGCTATTCCAAAGAATGAAGGAGGCAAGAAAATCGCTGTCCTAGCTGATATGAAAGAACTCGGTGAACAGTCTGTGCAACTTCACACACAGATGATTCTCAGCCTGACACCAGATGCTATTGATACGGTGATTTTCTATGGTGAAGACATTGCAGAATTGTCACAACTTGCTAGTCAAATGTTCCCTCTTGGTCATGTTTATTATTTCAAGAAAACAGCTGATGAAGACCAATTTGACGCTATGGTCAAACAAATCAAAGAAAGCCTGGGCGAGCACGATCAAATCTTGCTCAAGGGCTCTAACTCTATGAACCTAGCCAAGGTCGTGGAAGAACTCCAAGCTAAGAATTAAGTTCTCTAACCTGCTCTCCAAGCAGGTTTTTGCTTTACCCTGAAATTTGATATAATAGCAGGCATAGTAATTTCAGCAGGAGAAGAGAATGAAGGATTTTTTGACAACCACCCAAACTCATCCACCCCAGATACCGTTGCCCTATTATTTACTAATGCTTTTGGCGATGGTGCTTCTGAGTTACTTGAGCTGGCGTTGGTATAAGAATAATATATGGCGTTGGACCTTTCTTACTATCCAAGCCATCCAACTCTTTGCCCTCTATACCTGGTATCTCTGGCAGGGCTTTCCTCTTTATATTAGTCTCCCCCTTTACCATTGCCGCATGGCCATGTTTGCTGTTCTCCTCTTGAAAGATAGTAGGATAAAGAGCTATTTTGCTATTATGGGAGTTGTCGGGACTTACTGTGCATTGATTTATCCAGTATTTGATCCCTATGAGTTTCCTCATATCACAGGCTTTTCTTTCCTAATTGGCCACTATGCCCTACTGGTCAATAGCCTGAATGTAATTTTTAATAGTTTTAAAACGCATCCCATCAGCCAGCGGCTGATTGTCGTGGCTACCTTATTACTGAATCTAGCTTTGGTAATAGTTAATCAGACTATCGGTGGAAACTATGGCATGCTTAAACACACGCCATTTATTATGGGAACTCCCTTATTTGTCAAATACCTTGCTGTTTCAGGAGCTCTGATTATTCTCATGATAATCATGAAAAAAGGTCTGGAGCATTTTGAAGACAAATATTAAATAAATGAAGAAACACGCTATCAGAAAGTTGATAGCGTGCTTTTTCATTTTATTTGTTTTATTCTAACACAAAACGCTTTCAGAATTGCTTTCACACTGTAATTTGGATATAATAAAAGAGCTGTGCCTGCGAGATTATCGCAAGCCTCGACAACAAATGTAGCTCTAAAAAGAGAGAAATTTTCTGAAAGAAGTGCTACAACTATCTTACTTTTCGATCTGGTAAAAACCGACGACTGTCAGTTCCTATTGAGCATGGAAGTTTTGCAATTCCTAAGGCAGCTACTGACGTTCCATACCGCTAAGGAAAAGTATCAAAAAGATTATTTTTAAAGAAGAAAGAAAACTATGAGTATCCAAGACGAAATCAAAAAACGCCGTACTTTTGCCATCATCTCTCACCCCGATGCTGGTAAAACAACAATCACTGAACAACTGCTTTACTTTGGGGGTGAAATCCGTGAAGCTGGTACCGTAAAAGGTAAGAAAACGGGAAACTTCGCTAAATCAGACTGGATGGATATCGAGAAACAACGTGGTATCTCAGTAACCTCATCTGTGATGCAGTTTGACTATGCCGGCAAACGTGTCAATATCCTTGATACCCCAGGGCACGAGGACTTCTCAGAAGATACCTACCGTACCCTTATGGCGGTTGACGCTGCCGTCATGGTCGTTGACTCAGCCAAAGGTATCGAGGCCCAAACCAAAAAACTTTTCGAAGTTGTTAAACACCGTGGTATTCCTGTCTTCACCTTCATGAACAAATTGGACCGTGATGGACGTGAGCCACTTGACCTCTTGGAAGAGTTGGAAGAAGTGCTTGGTATTGCCAGCTACCCAATGAACTGGCCTATCGGTATGGGGAAAGCCTTCGAAGGACTTTATGACCTTTATAACGAACGCTTGGAGCTTTACAAGGGTGACGAGCGCTTTGCCAAGATTGAAGATGGTGATACTCTTTTTGCCAACAACCCATTCTATGAGCAAGCTAAAGAAGATATCGAACTCTTGACAGAAGCGGGTAATGAATTCTCTGAAGAAGCTATTTTAGCTGGTGAACTGACGCCGGTCTTCTTCGGTTCTGCCCTTACTCGATACCTTCCTCAAATTTGCGCCAGAACCACATGGCCACAAGACAGTTGATGGCGATGAGATTGATCCTCTTAACAAGGATTTCTCTGGTTTTGTTTTCAAAATCCAAGCCAACATGGACCCACGTCACCGTGACCGTATTGCCTTTGTTCGTATCGTGTCTGGTGAATTCGAGCGTGGTATGAGTGTTAACCTAACGCGTACAGGTAAAGGAGCTAAGCTCTCTAACGTCACTCAGTTTATGGCTGAATCTCGTGAAAATGTTGAAAATGCCGTGGCAGGAGACATTATCGGGGTTTACGATACAGGAACTTATCAGGTTGGTGATACCCTTACTGTAGGTAAAAACAAATTTGAATTTGAGCCACTACCAACCTTTACGCCAGAGTTGTTCATGAAAGTTTCTGCTAAAAACGTTATGAAACAGAAGTCCTTCCACAAGGGAATTGAACAATTGGTGCAAGAAGGAGCCATCCAGCTCTATACTAACTACCAAACAGGCGAATACATGCTTGGTGCCGTTGGTCAACTTCAGTTTGAAGTCTTCAAGCACCGTATGGAAAATGAATACAATGCTGAAGTCGTCATGACACCAATGGGTAAAAAGACTGTGCGTTGGATCCAACCTGAGGACCTTGACGAACGCATGTCATCAAGCCGAAATATCTTGGCTAAAGACCGCTTTGACCAACCAGTCTTCCTCTTTGAAAATGACTTTGCCCTTCGTTGGTTTGCGGATAAATATCCAGATGTGACATTGGAAGAGAAGATGTAATGTACTAAGATTGCTTGGCTATATCATAGCCTAAGCAATCTACGCCACGTCCTATAGGACCGTGACTAAGTCCTTTACTAACTCGAAAACGGAAAATTATCGTTTCCGTTTTCTCATGTCGTAATACTATGTATAGTTTATGTAAATCGTTCATCTTTTGAAGCTAGCCACTATCTTGTGGCTAGCTAGCCGTCTGACTAATTATGCCACGTCTCTAAAACAATACAAAATATAGGACTATCTAATCAGATAGTCCTATATTTTTTATAAACCTAATAGTTATCAAGTATACCTATGATTAATTACTTTAGATAGTTACGATTATGATAAATTAAGCTAGCTTCTAAAAGTATGCAAATTGTTGATAGCCAGAAACTTGTTGTAATTCCAAATTTTTCAGTAATAGAACTCATCAGAAAGACGAAAACTGAAAAAGCAAGGGTTGAAATGATTTCAAATACAGAATAAACATGTACTAACTGATTTTCATCGACAGTTTCTTGAAGAAAGACACTTTCAGGTACTTCTTTTAACTGAGAAAAGAAGCCGATTAAACTTGAGAAAATTAAAAATGTTTGTGTATTTGAGAAAAAGAGGATACTGGCTGTGATGGTCGCCATTGCTAAGAGTGAAAAGAGAATACTTTTCCATTTAAGCGCTAAAAAATTTTCGGATAGTTTGTAGACAATTATTCCACCTAAAATGATACCAAGGGAATAGGCTGTATTTGAGTAGCCCCAGTAACTTTCAGTTTGTTTTAACGCCTCGGTTACAAAAACAAGGATTACAGACGATACCCAGATTGTATTTGAGAAGTCCTCTAATAAATTTGCTTGAACAAATAACTTTAATTTAGGATTTTTTGCAACTAACTTCCATCCTTTTACTAGAGTATCAAGATTTGTCTCCGCTTCTAACTGCTCTATTTTGGCCTGAGGAAGAAAGAGCATTACAAAAGTGGAAAGGAGATAAAGGAGTAAGATTATCAACAGTGTGGGAAAAAGACCAAGCGAAGTATATAAGAGACCGCCCAGTCCCCAACCAATCAATTGTACTCCCTCACCACTCATTGATAAGGCAGCATTTGCCTTTCCCAAATTTGTGGCATATCTAGGAATCATGGCATAAGATACGGGTGACGCAAAGCCATCTAAGATAGAAATAGCGACAACAAAGATATACAATCCTAAGGCTGGAACAAATTGAGCCTTAATGAGCATTACAAGGAGTATTGCTAATAAAAAAGTCTTTCCACATTGAGTGAAAGAAAGCACTCTATTTAGGGATAGTTTTTTAGTCACCAATGGCACTAGAAGGCTTGCCACGAAAGCTGACAATCCGATTAGAATCGGAACCATTGAGGTTGCAATAACGGATTTTGTAATGACGTAGATATTTGCAATGAGGGATACCCTGAGAAAAATGTCAGCTAAGTTAGCAAATAACTGAGAGATAAGTAATTTCAGAAAGGATTTAGACATATCGTTTCTCCATATTGGTTACCAAATCTGGAAATGAAATTGGATTCACACATATTTTTAAATAATTTTACAAGAATAATAAGCTTATTTAATAAATTTCCATATATGCTTGCTAACTATTTTTATCTATCAATTTTTTCAAATGCGCTTCATAAGTCTTTGCAATATTCTTGCTCCCTGCCAATTTCATGGCATCAATACATTTCTTCATTTCGATAATAGACTGATTGCTTCCTTCTTTTTTATATTGATAATAATTTTGTGCATATTGAAAAACCAATCGTTCATAGATTTCAGTCTCGATAAAAAAGCATTGGTTTAATTGTTTTTCGAAATACAGTGCATCAATGAGCTCTCCTCTTTCTATACATGTAATATAAACATTTAATAACATGGTTGATATCATGCGTCGATTATTAGGAATCTCTTTGTAAAAATCAGACCTTCTAACCATCTCCTTTGCCAAAACCATAAGAGTCTCATGGTTCAACACATCTAAGGTATTTGCAAAAAGCAATAATTCATAATAACCCCAGTACTCAACACTAAATAGATAATCGGTTAAATCGGTTAGATCCTGCTTTGTATAATAGCTTTCTCCCGATAAATCCTGCAAGCGAATTTTTAATAAAATAGTATTAATGTGATGAAACTTTTCTCGTTTAGGTTCTGATTTTAGTTGGGAATTAAGTAGTTTCTTTAATCCATTAATATCATGAGTCGATACAAAAAGCTGAATCTTTGCTAATAGTTCATTCAGTTCATCACGATGAAAATCATGGACAGCATACATGAATTCGTCAATAGGCATGTTAATCTCGTCCAATATCAACATAAACTTTGTAATGGTTAAGTCTGTCTGACCTTTTTCAAAACGAGACAGTTGAGATGTCGAGATACCAGCTTTTGCGACATCTTTTAATCGTATCCCTCTTGATTCGCGAAATTTTTTAAAAATTTCTCCAAATTTTTGCATGGGAAACCTCCAGTTTGCATATATGGGAACATATATTTTTTTGTATCTTAACATAAAAAACAGTAAAACAAAAGTGAGGTTATTACTGTGAATAGGCAATAATTGCTATTTTTTATATAAACAAGAAAAACCATAGGACTGTCACTTAAGACTGTCCTATGGTTTCTTTTATTTTTCTGTATTTAGTAACCTACCTAGGAATCGTTGTAGGGCGAAGAAAACGATGAGGCTGGCCAATGTTTCTCCAAGGAAGGATGAGCTATTGACAATAAATGAATAGAGATAAGGGCTTTGTCCTTTAGGGGCATAGCTTCCCCAAAAGATGACACCGGCTATAAAGTGAATGAGGTAACGAGCGAAGCTACCAAGAAGAATCCCCTCAGTAATCACCATCAGAGACTTGACTTTATTGCCTTGTTTAATGGCTTTATCAAGGGCTGGTTTGACCACACCACTGATACCAATCAGACTAAAGGCGACAAAGTACTCCAGAAACCCTTGTGTCAAGGTCAGCCAACCACCGGCTGCCTGTCCTGTCACCACTTGAAGTAGCCCCCAGATAAGACCGCCCATAGCACCAGCTTTTAAGCCCCAGCGAAAACTGAGGAGAAAGATGGGCACCATCTTAAAGGAAAGGGAAATCCAAGGGCCTAGTGACATGGGCTGGGTAACTAGGTCCAGGATATAAGCAATGGTTGCAAAAAGGGCAACCTCAATCATTGGTCGAATATTTGTTTTCGACATAAAAAAACCTCCTATACCAATCGTCTTGATTGGCTGTTTTTTGCCACATCAAAACGACGTCATAGAAGTTCCTCTATTTCAATCTATTTTGAGACACATCCCTACGCAGGTCCTAACCTGATCAGGTGGTAAGAGTTTAGGCATGTCTTGAAGAAATAATCAAGCTAGCCATTCTCAGCAATTGCTCCTCTTGTGACTCCTTAATTGTACTACTAGAAACCCATTTCTGCAAGTGTCTGAAATCCTAAAATTGTGGTATAGTTAAAGCAAGGATTATCTTTACAATAAAAAGGAGAAACAACTATGGGACTTTTTTCAGGACTGCTTGGTAACGCATCTAAAAAAGATAATGATAAAGTTGAGCGCCAATTGGAGGGCATCTTAATTCCAGGTGAACAGGTGGAGTTAGCCTATGTCCTTATTCGTGACTTGATTGTCTTTACAGAGAAGCGCTTGATTTTAGTCGATAAGCAAGGTGTTACAGGGAAGAAGACTTCCTACAAGTCTATCCCTTATCACTCGATTTCTCGTTTTACTGTAGAAAGTTCAGGGCACTTTGACCTAGATGCTGAACTTAAGATTTGGATTTTATCAGCATTGGAGCCCGCAGAGGTCCTTCAATTTAAGAGTGATAATAATGTCTTTGAAATTCAACAAGCTTTGGCAGCAGCAGTGCTAAAGTAATGAGGAAGAAAAATGTTTATTGAAAAAGAACTGGGTTATAAGCGTCACTGGATTAATATTGACTCAGATATTATTTCTGAGCAATCCTACCTTTATACCAAGTATGATATCGACCAAGAAACCATAGAGTATGCCTTGGATAAAAATGAACGAGCCCACATGGACTACAACCGTGAGAATGGAACAATCACCTTTATCTATAATGTTCTGGCTCTTGAGAAGGACAAGGAATACTATGAAACCATTCCTCTGACCTTTATTGTACAAGATACGCGTTTGGTGACCATTAGTAATGAGGATAATGCTTATGTGATCAGCAAAATGCAAGACTATGTGGATAACCATGAAGATTTATCTATTTATAAATTGCTTTTTGCAGGACTTGAGATGATTTCAAATGCCTACTATCCCGTCATTGAACGTTTGGATCAGCAAAAAGATGAGGTTAGTCGACGTCTAAGGCAGACTACGACAAGTAAGAATCTTTACGACCTTTCAGATTTGGAAACAGGCATGGTCTATTTGGTGGCTGCCGCTACACAAAACCGTCTTCTATTGGAACACATCAAGGGGCACGCCATTTATCGTCGTCTCAATGAGGTCGAAAAAGAGCAGTTTGATGATGCCATGATTGAAGCCAGACAGTTAGTAGCCATGACGGACCTCATTTCTAAGGTCTTACAGCAATTATCAGGTTCTTATAACAATATCCTAAACAACAACCTGAACAACAACTTGAGCAATCTGACCATTATTGAGGTACTCTTAGGAGTGCTTGCCGTTATTACCGGTTTCTTTGGGATGAATGTTCCTTTGCCGTTTATGACTGTCAGTCCAGCCTGGATTTTCATCATTATCGGTAGTGTGATTCTTTGTTTGGTCTTGGCCCGCTACCTGCGTTGGTTGGTCCATAAATAATAATTAGTCAGTGAAACCGTCTTCTCAAATTGAAGGCGGTTTTAAAACGTTATTTTCTGTCTTTTTATTTCTAAATATGATAGACTAGATGAGTTGTTAAAATAAACGACTATTAAATACAGGTAGTTAATCTACTACACAACCAAGTCTCATAAGGTGGCTTCGCACCGCCTTCAAATAGAAAGAAGAATACTTTGAAATTTACAGATTTAAACCTATCAGAAGACATCCAATCAGCTGTTGTAGCTGCCGGTTTTGAAAAGCCATCACCTATCCAAGAGTTGACAATTCCACTCGCTCTTGAAGGTAAGGATGTTATCGGTCAGGCCCAAACTGGTACTGGTAAAACAGCTGCCTTTGGTTTGCCTACCCTAGATAAAATTCGTACAGAAGAAAATACAATCCAAGCCCTTGTGATTGCCCCAACACGTGAGTTGGCAGTGCAATCTCAAGAAGAGCTTTTCCGCTTTGGTCGTGACAAAGGCGTTAAAGTTCGCTCAGTCTACGGTGGTTCTAGCATTGAAAAACAAATCAAGGCCCTTCGTTCAGGTGCCCACATCGTTGTAGGGACACCAGGTCGTCTCCTTGACCTTATCAAACGTAAGGCTCTTAAACTCAATAACATCGAGACTTTGATTTTGGATGAAGCTGATGAAATGCTTAACATGGGCTTCCTTGAAGACATTGAAGCTATCATTAGCCGAGTACCAGAAGAACGTCAAACTCTCCTTTTCTCAGCAACTATGCCTGATGCCATCAAACGTATTGGTGTGCAGTTCATGAAAGACCCTGAGCATGTGAAAATCAAGGCTAAAGAATTGACCAATGTTAACGTTGACCAATACTTTATCCGAGTGAAGGAACAAGAGAAGTTTGATACCATGACTCGCCTTATGGATGTTGACCAACCAGAATTGTCAATTGTCTTTGGTCGTACCAAACGTCGTGTGGACGAGTTGACACGTGGCTTGAAACTTCGTGGTTTCCGTGCAGAGGGTATCCACGGTGACCTTGACCAAAACAAACGTCTTCGTGTTATCCGTGACTTCAAGAACGACCAAATCGATATCTTGGTTGCGACAGACGTTGCGGCGCGTGGTCTTGACATTTCAGGTGTTACTCACGTCTACAACTACGATATTCCACAAGATCCAGAAAGCTACGTTCACCGTATTGGACGTACAGGACGTGCAGGCCAATCAGGTCAATCTATTACTTTCGTAGCACCAAACGAAATGGGTTACTTGGGAATCATCGAAAACTTGACTAAGAAACGCATGAAAGGTCTTAAGCCACCAACAGCTCAAGAAGCCTTCCAAGCTAAGAAGAAAGTTGCCCTTAAGAAGATCGAACGCGACTTTGCGGATGAAGCTATCCGTTCTAACTTTGACAAGTTCAAGGGTGATGCGGTAAAATTGGCTCAAGAATTCACTCCTGAAGAATTGGCACTTTACATCTTGAGCTTGACCGTTCAAGACCCAGAGACAATGCCAGAAGTGGAAATTGCCCGTGAAAAACCATTGCCATTCAAACCATCAGGTGGTGGCTTTGGTGGTAAAGGCGGCAAAGGTGGCCGTGGCAACCGTGGTCGCGATAACAACCGTCGTGGTGGATACCGTGGCGACCGTAACCGCGATGACCGAGATGGTGGCCGTCGTGACTTCAAACGCAAGTCTAAGAAGAATAGCCGTGACTTCGAAAACCGTGGCAATAAACGCCCACACCGTACCTCAAGCGAAAAGAAAAACGGCTTTGTTATCCGTAACAAGGGTGATAAATAAACAATGAAAACGCTCTATGAAAATAGAGCGTTCAGAATGAAGACAAACATCGTTTTTGATGTTTGTCTTTTTTATATTCTTACCTAATTCTCCTATAATCCAATAATATTGAGATATTGGGGTAAAATTATAGGTCTTTCCTGTCATCATTTTTACCAATTTTTTGATATTTAG
>OGJI01002327.1_pt1 | contig 17690 bp, 16 predicted proteins | sample 1572031 | NCBI WGS metagenome assembly OGJI01 (sample SAMEA2582119, study PRJEB24529) | metagenome | biome: Human gut stool | place: China | collected 2011
TTCGTCGATCGACTTATTCAGTGTATATCCGGAAGCTGTCAGGGAATAGTTTTCATTTCCCTCGCTGTCTTTATGCTTGATAAAGTACAGTGAACCCGGCTGTCCGAGTTCTTCCAGGATCTTGTTCGCGTCGCTCACACCCGGAATCTCGATACTGATACGGTTGTCTCCAACCTGATAAGCCTGTGCCTCTGTGCTGTACTGCTCCACACGTTTCTGAAGCTTGTACACGGTGTCATCCATGTCTGCCTGAGATGGCTTGTCACCTTTTACCTGATATGTAATGCTGACTCCACCTTCCAGGTCAAGACCAAGATTGATGTTCTTTGCAGCTCCCATTCCCTTTAAATCAAGTCCAAGCACACAGGTCATACCGAAGAGTGCTGTAACTGCGATTACGAGAATGAGGCTTAGAATACTCTTGCCTTTCTTCATCTCTTTCTTTCCTTTCTTGACTACTGCTCTGTAATTTTATTGTTCTTCATCCGCCAGGGCAGCCTTTATCATGATCGCACATTCCACACGTTTTCTCTCCATCTCACAGCTCACTTCGTAAGTATCATGGATCGTATTGTGGAACTTGTAAGAATTCGCCATACAGCCACCACTGCAGTAAAATCTGGCAAAGCAGGTTTTACAGCTTTCCTTGGAATATACGCTGCATCCTCGGAATTCTTCCGCAATCTCCGGTTTTGTAATTCCCTCATCAACATTTCCCATGAGGAATTCTTCCTGTCCTACAAACTGATGACATGGGTAGAAATCACCCCAAGGTGTCACTGCCAGATACTCTGTACCTGAGCCACAGCCGGACAGACGCTTGGACACACACGGTCCTCCTTCAAGATCAATCATGAAGTGGAAGAAATTGAATCCTCTTCCGCTCTTCTCACGCTCGATCAGGAATTTTGCGAGTTTATCATATTCTTCAAAGATCTGTGGAAGATCTTCTTTCTGGATTGCATATGGTTCTGTGTCATCACCTACTACAGGCTCGATTGACATCTGCTTGAATCCAAGATCTGCGAAATGTTCTACATCCTTGGAAAAATCCAGATTATTTCTTGTAAATGTACCTCTAATGTAGTACTTCTCCTGATTACGGCTCTCTGCCAGCTTCTGGAACTTCGGAACGATCAGATCATAGCTTCCTTTTCCGTTACGGAACGGGCGCATCTGGTCATTCACTTCTTTTCTTCCGTCAAGACTGATGACAACGTTGTCCATCTCTTTGTTCACGAACTCCTGAACTTCATCGTTCAAAAGAACTCCGTTTGTTGTCAGTGTGAAACGGAAATGCTTGTCATGAAGTTTCTCCTGCTCTCTTCCGTAAGCAACCAGGTCTTTGACAACCTGCCAGTTCATCAGCGGCTCACCACCGAAGAAGTCAACCTCAAGGTTTCTTCTTGTTCCTGAATTCGCGATCAGGAAATCAAGTGCTTTCTTACCAACCTCGTAAGACATCAAAGCTCTGCGGCCGTGATATTCTCCCTCTTCCGCAAAGCAGTACTTACAGGCAAGGTTACAGTCATGTGCAATATGAAGGCATAATGCCTTAACAACTGTCTTACGCTGCTTTACAACATCGATAAAGCTCTCATAAATATCTCTTGTAAACAGGCGTCCCTGTTCCGTCAGTTCTGTTACTGCCTCTAAAATATCGATCAGATCTGTCTCAGAGTATTTCTCTCCGAGTTCCTTTTTCAATGCTTCTGCTGTTTCCGGAGCCTTTAATGTCTCCACTGTATGATCTTCATTCATGCGATTAAGCACTTTGATAACGTCATACGCTTCCTGATCCACAACATGTACAGCCCCACTGTTCACGTCAAGGACGATATTATATCCATTATTTTGGTACTGATGTATCACGTGGATACCTCGCTTTCTATATGTATTTGTAAATCTATTTGTAACTGTTCAAAGCCGGATTCTTTCCCCAAGGCAGCTCTAAGCAGATACGTCTAAAACATGCTTAAGGCAGCGATTTGCACCGCTGCCTCACCTGTAATCCTGTTGCTGTTTTTCGCATAATTGCAGGCAGTATCACCGCTCAAAGCAACTCTGCAGCAACATAATCTTCATTTTCAGGTTTTCTTATTTTGCGTTTTCGCAAGTCTGGTTTCCTACTGTACAGGATGTCTTACATGCAGACTGGCAGGATGTCTGGCACTCGCCGCATCCACCTTTTTTAACTGTGTTGTTCAGTGTCTGTGTATTCAGTGTTTTAATGTGTTTCATTTTTACTCCTCCTAACTTCGCACATATTGCTTTCGCTATTATAGCACACACAGCCAGGTTTTTAAAGTATTTTTTCACACATCCGTCGGGTTTTTCTTCATGCGACCATCCCGCCAAGCATTCCACCTCCGGTACAAAGTACAAATGTCAGAAACAAATCTCCTGCCCCCGATGAAACCTCACGGTACATTCCAAATGAGATGATCAGTAATAAAACAAAATAAACCACACCGGTTCCAAGCCCCCAAAGGAACTTCTTTTGGCCTTCCAGTTTTCCCATCACAAAACCTCCGGAAAAAGTTCCTATTACATAGATGAGAATAATTCCCAGATTTACATTTTCTTCACTCAATCCTGCTTTGTAAAGGAGAAGTGCAAGAATTAACAGAAACATTCCTGTGACCAGATAGGCGCAAAGTAATGCCTTCACCAGATTTTCTGCGTATATTATCCCTTTTTTTCCATGATTTTCTCTCATTTTCTTTTCCTTTCGATGCATGTCCGGTTTTCCACTGATACTATTCTATGCATCCCTCTGGAAAAATATGACGCTTTTAGCTCAACTGCCTCCCAAGAAGATCTGCCACACCCGACGCAAACTTCTTTTCCATTTCTCCAAAATGCTTTTTCTCATTTTTCTGCAGAAAGATCACTCCGCCTGCAATATCACCTTCACTGAGAATCACACTGATTATTTCCTCTCTGTATTCACTTCTGTCTTTTGTAATTGCTACAAACTCAGCGTCACTGCTCTTTGTCAACACGGTCTTTCTTTGTTGAAACACTTCTGCCAGCTCTGCACTCAACAGCATTTCCTGAAGTTCTTTCTTCCCGTTTCCTGCTGCCGCGATCACCTGATCTGTATCAGTGATACAGACTGTACAATCAAGTGTCTTTGAAAGACTATCTGCATAAATCCCTGCCAGTGTTCCTAATTCACCGATTGGAGAATATTTCTTTAAAATCACCTTTCCTTCTCTGTCTGTAAAAATTTCCAGTGGATCACCTTCGCGGATCCGCAATGTCCTTCTTATTTCTTTCGGAATTACGATTCTTCCAAGATCATCTATTCTCCGGACTATCCCTGTGGCTTTCATGGCACATTTCCTCCATAATTATATTTTAATTAGTATGTGGTAAAATATAGGAAATTATGTTCTTTTTATGATAAAATGTAACTGTTCAGAGCCAAGCAAAATTTCATAAAACAGGTGTAAAATGCTTGCATTTTTAAGACTGTTTTTGAAATTTTATTTAGCGGATACGCTACACCGACGAAATGCGTAGCATTTTGGAGGTTGGCTCTGAACAGTTACGATAAAATAATTAATACTGATTATGAAACAAGGAGATTTTAAATGAAAATTGTATTTTTAGATGTCAAAACAATTGGAGAGGATATTGATCTTTCCGCATATGATGAACTCGGCGAAGTTGTAAAGTACAGCTTTTCTTCACCGGAAGAAGTCCCGGCGCGTGTCACGGATGCCGATGTGATTATATTAAATAAAGTTCCGGTCAATGAGCAGACAATTGGAATTGCGAAGAATCTGAAACTTGTCTGTGTCACAGCCACAGGCACGAACAACCTGGATAAGGAATATCTTGATTCAAAAGGAATTGCCTGGAGAAATGTTGCCGGCTACTCTACAGAGACTGTCGCACAACACACATTTGCAATGCTTCTCTTTCTATTAGAAAAGCTGCGCTATTATGATGATTATGTGAAAGAAGAGCGCTATGTAAATGATGTCTCTTTCACTCATTTTGCAGAACATTTCACAGAAATCCATGGAAAAACCTGGGGGATCATTGGACTTGGAGCGATTGGCAGACGTGTCGCTGAGGTTGCGCGTGCGTTCGGAGCGAAGGTCATTTACTACTCCGCCTCCGGTGCTCCGGCGCAGGAAGGTTATGAACAGGTTGACTTTGAGACATTGCTTACGCAGTCTGATATTATTTCCGTCCACGCTCCACTCAACGAGCATACGGAAGGACTGATCAACAGCAAAGCGTTTGAAAAAATGAGATCTTCCTGTATTTTCCTGAATCTCGGAAGAGGACCGATCGTCGATGAGCAGGCATTATATAATGCACTGGTCAGGAATCAGATTGCCGCAGCAGGATTAGATGTCCTTTGTGAGGAACCAATGTCCGCAGATAATCCATTGGTTCAATTCAAAGACAGCAAGCGCCTGCTGATCACGCCACATATTGCCTGGGCAAGCGTGGAAGCGAGAACTCATCTGATGGAAATTATCCACGGACAAGTCAAGGATTTTTTTGCTTAAGATCAACATTTTGTTTATCCCTACAATTTTTTTGCAATTTGCAATCAATATTTTTCTGTAAAGTTTAAAGAAAATAATTGTAAACTCTGGGTAAAGTGTTTTATAATAGCCATGTACGTAATTTTTTGCAAGACGTAACATGTCAACTTAATAACTTAAGAAAAAGGAAAAAAGAAAATGGGAATTACAATGGTTTTGTCCTTGCTCAGCGGAGTTGCCCTCTTCCTGTACGGAATGGCACTCATGGGAGACAGTCTTAAGAAGGTTGCCGGTAACAAACTGGAACTTATCTTATACAAGCTCACAAACTCCCCAATCAAAGGATTGCTGCTGGGTACAGTCGTAACAGCGATCATTCAGTCGTCATCAGCTACTACTGTTATGGTCGTAGGATTCGTAAACTCCGGTATGATGAAAGTTGCTCAGGCAATCGGAATCATTATGGGTGCCAACATTGGAACAAGTATCACAGGCTGGATTTTATGTCTTTCTTACATTGATGGCTCCAGTGGCATCGCGCAGCTTCTGTCCACCGCGACAATCTCTGCGATCGTTGCGATCATCGGTATCATCTTCCGTACATTTGTAAAGAAGAAACCTTATTCCGATATCGGTGACATTATGCTTGGTTTTGCGATCCTGATGTTCGGAATGCAGACAATGAGTGGTGCGGTTTCACCTCTGAAAGAGAACCCACATTTTGTCAGCCTTCTGACAATGTTTAAGAATCCATTCATGGGTATCCTTGTTGGTATCGCATTTACTGCAGTGCTTCAGAGTGCATCTGCATCTGTCGGTATTCTTCAGGCATTATCAATCACAGGCTCTATTACATTTGCTGCCGCACTTCCTATTACAATGGGTATCGGTGTCGGAGCTGCCTGTCCTGTACTGCTTTCTTCTATCGGTACAAACAAGAACGGAAAGCGTACAGCACTTATTTACCTGCTGAATGACTTGTTCGGAATGATCTTTTGGTCTATCGTATTTTACTCAGTAAATGCTGTTGTCCACTTTACATTTATGGACATGGTCATGAGTCCTGTCAGCATTGCTTTATTGAACTCAGTATTCCGTATCGCTACGATCCTGATCCTTGCTCCATTTATCAGCAAGATTGAGAAGCTTGTCTTCTTCCTGATCAAGGATACAGACGAAGACAACGAAGAGCAGGCTGATTTTGATCTGCTCGAGGAACGTTTTCTGGATTACCCGCCGCTGGCGATCAGTCAGAGTCAGATGGCTGTTAACGGTATGGCGAAGAATGCCCGCAAGAATCTCATGCGCGCTTTCGAACTTCTGACAGACTTTAGCGACAGCAAGTTCAATAAGATCCAGGAAAAGGAAAACATGATCGACAAGTACGAGGATAAACTTGGTACTTATCTGATGCAGTTAAGTATGCATGATATGACACCTGATCAGGCGAAGCAGACCTCCAAGTTCCTTCATACGATCAGTGACTTCGAGCGACTTGGTGACCACGCAGTCAACATTTCCAGAGTTGCCCAGGAACTTCACGAAAAGTCCCGTACATTCTCTGAATCTGCTACTTATGAGCTGAATGTGCTTGAGAAGGCATTGGTTGAGATTGTTGATCTTACAGTAAATTCTTTTGTAGATGAAGATCTTGAGACTGCTGCAAAGGTTGAACCTCTGCGCGAACTGATTGGTATTCTCTGTAATGATCTGAAACTTCGTCACATTAAGAGACTTAGAAATGGTCAGTGTGATCTGAATACCGGATTTGCTTTTAATGACCTGCTTACAAACTACGAGCGTATCGCAGCGCACTGTTCTAACATTGCTGTAGCGATTCTCGAGCTTGATTCTTCTAACTTTGATATTCATGAATATACAAAGAGTGTCCGCAAGCTGAAGGATGAAACTTATCTTACAGCCTTTGAGGAATATGAGAAGAAATATGATATCAACGGATATCAGCCGGAAGCTGAAGCAGATAAGAAAATCTCTGTGAAAGCAAAGGATAAAGACAACGAGAAATCTTCCGGAAAGAAGAAAGACAAAGACAAGAAAAAAGATAAAAAGAAATAAATTCCTTTCTATTTTATTTGAAAAAGGAACAGTTCACAAAGAGCTGTTCCTTTTTTGTATGTATTCTCCTTACGTGCAATACCGAAATGTCTTATCCGTAAGAATTCTTGCAAAGATCAACCCTAACGGAAGAGCTGCAACAATCAATATTGCCGCCGCAAACCAGGAAGCTGATGTAGAAAGATTCATTGTTCCCAGATTATAAAATCCACGGTACAGATACAATCCAGGAACCATGATTACAATCGACGGAACCGTGACAGAAATTCTCGGATATCCAACCTGATTTTTAATCATAGTTGCCAGAAGTCCGGCTGTTAATGCTCCGACAAATGCTGCTGCCGCCGGAGGCAATGCCGTCAGATCAACCAGTTCCAATCGCAGTGTATTGGCAATAGCACCGATTCCGGCTGCCACTGCTGCAAGGCGCGTAGGGCTGTTGAACATAATCGAGAATCCAAACACACCACAAAAGCTTGCAAGCAGACGGAAAACAATCCATTCTGCCTGCGTCAGGTCAAGCTTCTGAAAATCCACCGGCTGTAATCCTAAGATCAACGCCATGATCCATGCAGACATTGTAGCTACCAAAACAATAATCAGTGCATACATGAGTCGTTCCATGCCAGAACGCATGTCCAATTTTGCAAGGTCAATTCCACTTGTGATGAAAGGAAAACCAGGAATAATAAATAGCATTGCGCAAATATAGCCCGCCTCATGCTGAATTGAAATTGCCCACAAAAGTTCTGCTGCTTTCAAAAGTCCCGCATAAACCAGACAGGCTGCTGAAACAGATGAGGCTATGCACAAAAACAATGTAAAATGATGTTTACTCAATTTACACCTGATAAAATTTCCAATCCCTGCACCGACAAAGGCACAGAACATTTCAATCAATCCACCGCCAAGCAGAAATGTAAATCCACCGCATGCCAATGCTGCTGCCATTCCCAATGCAGTTGGAGAATAGAGTCCATGAATCTCTTCAATCTGATCTAGCAGCTTATGCAGTTCTTCTCCGGACATTTCCTGTTCTCCCTGCTCAAATTCACGGATAAAGTGCTCCAACCTGTTTAATTTTGATGTATTCACGCCCGTATTCGTCAGACACAAGGACTGCGTGAATCCGTCGTCACCGTCAAAACAGGTATACTCAATCGACATCAGACCAATATCCGCTGTACACGTTATCCCCATCTCTTCTGCCAGAGCATTCATAGAACTTCTCACTCTCCAAGCTCCGGTTCCACAGGAGAGAAGCATAATCCCCACTCTTCCGACAATTGATGCTTTCTCCGTCAAACTTGCTTGTGTTACCGGTGTTTCTTCTCCACCTTTATCTGTATATTCATGCCAGAGAATATCCATATGATTTTTTCTTATTTTCTGTGTCTGCATCTCATTCACTTCCTCTTTATTCCAGGTCAAGGCTTTCCGCTCCGGCCTTTTTCATCATCTTCTCTCTGCATGAAAGAACAATCCCATCAATCTCATCCAAATGATGAAGCATTCGTTTCTCAAATCCATGAATTGGAAGTAAAACCCCTATCTCGTCAAATCCTTTCTGACGCTTCTCACCGGTATCCTGCCCATAATAAACTTCTACTCTCGGAGCCTGTTTCTGAATCTTCTGGAAAGTATCCCAGACAACTGCATAGGCCTGTGCTTCTGTCAGTCCAAGCTTTCTGGTATCCGGTAATGCATATAACGCCATCACGCCACGCTTCTTGTTCTCTTTTTTCTCCTGAATCTGCATGCCCTCTGTATAGGAACGAACTATGTCATATCCATCAGCAAGATACAGTTTTGATCTCGGTGCACATTGATGTTGCCTGTATGTCTCATGGAACTTTTCATATTCACGAGCTGTTACTTCCCTTTTCTTACTCTCCAGAAGCTTTCCCTCTACATCAGTCAGGAGAACCGGATTCTCTCCTGATTTTCCATGAAATTTCTTTGGAATCAGATATGCGTCCCGAAGCAGATCAAACATACTTCCTCCGCACAATTCAAGTAGCAACGCGCTGACATCTCCATTTTTATACGCCTGGAGCAAGACCTCTGCAAAATGTCTGTCACCATCGTCATTTATTTCCTGATAATTCTCCAAATGCTCATAAAATACTTCATTTAGCCGATCACAGGCCTCTTGTGACTCAAGAACCTTAGATATAACTCCTTCTACAGCTTCTTCACGTGGTAATACTGTCTGCATACTCACACTTCCTTTGTTATTTCTTGTTTTTCACCTGTTAAAACAGAATAAAATCCTACTTATTAATATAGAAAGCGCCGGTTCTAAAGTCAAACCGGCGCATACTGTTTTATTCACATATCTGATATATATTTTCTACATAGGAATAGATTGAATCCATAATATCTTCTTAAACAATACCTTATTTCAGAACTAACATTTTTTTGAACATCTCCGCCGCAATACTTGGCGGAAATGTATGATTCTCAACCAGACAGATTTTTCTCTCCGGAATATTCTCCTTTAGTGGAATCTGACAGACCTTTCTTTCCTCGATCACTGGTCTTACGAACAGCTCCGGAAGGAATCCAATGCCCAGTCCATTCATAATAAGCGGCAACACCTGATCGATCGTCTCAACTTCCGTATCCGGAGATAGAACCAGATCGTTCTCCAGGAAAAATTTGGAATAGAACTCATAGGTTGTGCTTCCCTGCCCAAGAGAAATCAACGGATTCTCAATTAAGTCTTTCAGCCTTATTGGTTTTTCTTTCCCCTGAAAAGAATGATCTCCCACTGCAATTTCCTTAAAAGACATCAAAGAAGTACTTTTCAACGGCTTCTTTGCCTGAAGCGGCGTAGTCACAACTGCAAAGTCCGCCAGTCCATTCTTGACGGACTCAACTGCCTCCGGCGTGGAATGATTCAGAAGTCTCAGCCGAACACCCGGATATTGCTTATGAAAGCGCCCCAGTATAGGAAGAAGTAAAAGATGAAGTGCAATCTCACTCGCACTGATCGTGATACTTCCGCTCTCCATGCTTCGCTCCATTGCAAGCTCCGCTTCAGCCGCATGAAGATGCTGATATGCAACAGAAACATGCTGATACAGCTTCTCTCCTTCCGCTGTAAGCGTAACTCCTCGATTAGATCTGACAAACAATTTACACCCAAGCTGATTCTCCAGATTATTCATAAAATGAGTAATATTCGGCTGGTTGCTCATCAATACTTTCGCCGCTTTAGAAAAGCTCTTATACATTGCTACATAATAAAAAATCCGGTAATAATCATAAGTAATTTCCATAAGTCCCCCCTAAACTGACACTAATCTGTTACTCTCCACCTGCAGAGGTGGGAGTCAAACCACATCTGATAAATCATATAAGAAATGTATATCTGTCATAACAAATATGTATTTTTATTTCTTTGTTATTTATTATATACTGAATGACGAAAAAATCAAACACATTCATTTACGAGGGGCGATATCATGATCAAGCAAAACATTAAATTTCTCACAACCGGACAATTTCTCACTTTTTCACACACTTGTAAAAATCTTTCTTCGGATGTGCGCATCCAGGATCTTGAGAACCACAATCGCGTAGATATCAATGGAAAAGAGCTTTCTGAACTTGCCACGATCCAGCTTGGTCTTCCGTTTCTCCTCGTTATTCATGGAGAAGATGAAAAAATGGCCAGAAGAATGTTGAAGAAGTATTGTGCATAAAAATTGAGTTGCCGTTTACACTCTGTATAAGCAGCAACTCAACTCTTATTACTCTCCCCAGACTTCTTCTGCAATTTCTTTCACAAGTTTTAACTTTGCCCATTGTTCCTCTTCTGTCAGTTTGTTTCCGATTTCACAGGAAGCGAACCCACACTGTGGACTGAGATAAAGTCTGTCTAATGGGATATATTTTGCAGCTTCATGAATTCTCTTGATCACAACTTCTTTATCCTCAAGCTCAGGTGTCTTCGTTGTAATTAACCCTAATACCACTTTTTTATCCGGAGACACCTTTGCAAGAGGAGCGAATCCGCCAGATCTTGCATCATCATATTCAAGGAATAATGCATCCACATTTTCTTTTGCAAAGACATAATCCGCTACAGAATCATACGGTCCGCTTGTAAAAAATGTTGAATGATAATTTCCTCTGCAGATGTGGGAAGTGATTACCATATCCTCCGGTTTTCCTTCCAGTGCAAGGTTATTCACTTCAAGAAGCTCTTTTTTCACATCTTCAATATCCGTTCCAAGAAGTTTGTATCTCTGCTTTGCCGCATCTCCGACAATTGCTCCCCAGGTACAGTCGTCAAGCTGAAGATTTCTGCATCCTGCTTCATAGAACTGACGGATCACTTCCTGATAAGCTGTTCCAATGTCGTGGATCAGTTCTTTGTTTGTCTCATAATATTTTCTCGTATTTTTATAGTTGACCGGAATAATCATCTGCTGGAACATCTGCGCCGGCGCCGGAATTGTATATTTTGCAACTGTGTTCTCATCCTCAAACTGTTTCAGGAATTTGAAATGTTCTACAAACGGATGCGCCTTTGCCTTTATCTTTCCTGTCAAATAAGTATCTTCCAGTGAGGCCAGCTCTCCATCAAACTGTACCCCGCTGCCGGTCTGTTCATGACCGACACCTTCAAATCCCCACATAAAATCCAGATGCCAGTAAGTTCTTCTGAACTCTCCGTCTGTGATCACATGAAATCCAAGCTCTTTCTGCTTTGCTACAACTTCTGTAACCGCTTTATCAATGATCTGATTCTTTTCTGCTTCGCTGATCTTTCCTTCCTGATAATCTGCATTCGCTTTCTTAACCTCTTCCGGTCTCAAAAAACTTCCCACAAAATCGTATCTGCATGGTGTCTGATATTTACTCATAAATTAATTCTCCTTTTATTTTTGTAAGTGATGTTTTATCTGCAATCATCTTATCATTCCATGCTTATTTTGAAAAATATATAAATTTATGCGTTTGTCATAGTTTGAAACTATGGTGAGTAACCCTCTATTATATTTATGGGCTATCACTCCACCCAAAAAACATAATCATCTTTTCTTGGTTTCGCCTCTGCTGTTTCTTCATCCGGATACCCAAGTACACAGTGTCCGATACCTTCATACTCTCCTGTCACTCCAAGATCAGACAGAATCTGCTTTCCTTCTTCACTCTCAAACTCTTCCTTTGCACGATGAATCCAACAACTTCCAATTCCTTCTGTATGTGCTGCCAGCATCAGATTACCCATTACAAGACTTCCATCATACACATGTGTTGGCCAGTCTTTCTCTGCCAGTACAACCAATACCACAGGTGCTCCATAGAACGGATCAAATCCTTCGTCCCATCCACCAATCTTACGATTCATCTCTGAAAGTTTATCCCGTAATTCTTTATTTGTCACTGCCAGAATAATAGATGCCTGATGTCCTCTTCCATTTGCTGCATAAGTACCTGCCTCTACAATTCGCTCTATTATGTCTCTTGGAATCATGTCAGTTTTATACTTGCGAACACTTCGTCTGTTGATCATTGCTTCTCTTGTTGTCTCTACTTGTTTCATTTTGGATTCCCTCCCTGTTGATTTCTTTCATTGATGTATTGTTTCTAATAAGAATACTACACCTATTATACATTATCAAGAATTGTATTTAACAAAAAGGGCGAAGCTTACACCTCATCGGTACAAATCTTCGCCTTTTCTTTCACTTTTTCAACTATATTCCTTTCACCCTTGATCAAATCACAAGAATCTCATCCTGCACCGGTCCGTACACTTTCGTTTCTCTCTCCGAAGTAATATGAACATCATATTCCAGTCTTACACCATACTTCTCTGTATACAGTCCCGGCTCTATGGAAAACATCGTCCCCGGAAGCAGACAGCGGTCATCATGTGTCTCATAATCATCCAGATTTGCTCCGATTCCATGACATCTATGACCGATATTATGTCCTGTCCGGTGCATCAGATACTGTGCACATCCAAGCTGTTCAAACCGTTCTTTCAGCCTGCGGTCTACTTCATATCCTCTGACTGTTTCTCCTGCATCTAATCTTGCCTGAATAAACTGTCTTGCCTCTTTACGCGCATCATATACAATCTGAAACCATTTTTTGTACTCCGGATCAATCTTTTCTCCGACATTCATGCACCAGGATACATCATAATATACCGCATCTTCCTCAGGGAGACGGCCGGCGATATCTATAATCAGACGGCTGCCTTCACGAATCTGCTTCGAACCATTTTCCTTCGGTTCATATCCCGGATCACAAGCATGCTCATCAATACCGAAAAATGGCGGAGAATCCATATAAATGTTTTCCTGCCTGATCAGCTCCTGCATCTTCTGAAGCATTGCATACTCATCAATATATGTTCCCGCATCAATCTTCTCTCGGATCCAAGAAAACGTATCAGTAAGGATCTTATGTATGATAACTCCGGCCTGTCGGTGTGTTTCTATCTGATGTTCCGTTAGTACTGCACCGAAATGCTGCATCAGATCTGCACTTGTAACCGGCTCGATTCCGTAAGTTCTAAGATACTCGATCAGGCCGGCATCCATAGAGCTGATTGTCGGGACATTTCCACCCGGAGAGTACTGGCAGGCAATCTTCATACCCGGCTTCAATAATTCTGACAGCACTTTCTTCTGTCCTTCGATCCCTTGATATAATATTTTCTTCCCCGGTAGATGATCAAGGAGAAGCGGTTCAATTGCCGAAAGAACCTTGGTGGGTTCTCCCTGCGACGGAATCAGATAGAACAACCTTCTTGTACAGAAACGATTTCCAAGCTCAAGAAACTCTTTTGTGATAAAATCATGTCCCTGGAAATCTGTAAATAACCATCCGTCAAGTTTTGCTTCCTGCAATAACTTCTGTATCTTTGCAATATCCAACTTAATAATTCTCCTTTTTGATTATCAGGCATACGTACTATGGCATTGACTTCCTATACTCATTGATTCCTTATGCTCCAAGAATTCTCTTGTAAGCCTTCTTCACCGGCACATACAGAATCGCAATTCCTACTACTGTAAATCCTGCATTGATGATCGTAGCCGGGATAGATGTGATCTCTGCCGCCAACGCTGCGCTCCAGGAACTGCCGAGAACGACCAGTTCAACTGTTGACCAGATAAAGTCTACGATAATATTCGTAATACCGTAGATAGCCGCACAGAGGACTGCATAACCATATTCCTTCTTCGCATCTCCCTGAGCTTTTTTCTTCAGAGACTGAAAGATCATGCCCACAAGCAGACATTTGATAATTGTGCTGACGAATACATTCGGGATTGCCTGAATATAACCGTTCAATACATCAAAGACGAGAAGTCCGAGAACTCCTGCCACAGTTGAAAGCTTAGGTCCAAGCATTAATACTGCAAGCATTACGAAAATGTGTCCGAAATGCAGAAATGGTGTTCCGACAGCCGCCGGAAGCGGAATACGGAAAGACTGGATTCCCAGATAAATAATAGCTGCAAAAAATGCAGTCATTACGATTTTCTTTGTGCTGATACTTTCGTTTTTCATATTTTGTAAATCTCCTGTTTGTTATCTCTTATGTTGAGTAATTACCTGACGGATAATGTCAGACTTGTAAGTGAATTTCCCCAACATACCGCCTTATTATATCAGCGCCCTGGTCTGTTAGATATATCCAGTTTTAAAATATTTATACAAGCCAGTTTTATAGTTATATAACAAAACAAGTAAAAGCAACACAGAAAAAAACGTCCCCCGGGGAAATCCCCGGAGAACGTTTTCTTTCAACTTATATTCTTAATATCATCCATATATGGATTACAAAGGTATTACAGAAGTCCTCCGATAGAAAGGAACAGTGGAGCGAATACAAGTGATACAACTGTCATAAGTTTGATCAGGATATTGATGGACGGACCTGATGTATCCTTGAACGGATCTCCTACAGTATCTCCAACAACGGCTGCCTTATGAGCCTCACTACCTTTTCCGCCGTGGTTTCCTTCTTCGATATACTTCTTAGCGTTATCCCATGCGCCACCTGCATTTGACATGAAGATGGCCATAAGAACTCCTGTTACGAGGGATCCTGAAAGAAGTCCGCCAAGAGCATCAACTCCAAGAAGAACACCTACTACTACAGGAACGATAACTGCCATCAGACCTGGAAGAAGCATCTCGTGAAGTGCTGCTGTTGTAGAAATAGCAACGCATGACTTGTAGTCAGGTTTCTCTTCACCTTTCATGATGCCCGGTTTCTCACGGAACTGACGTCTAACTTCCTCGATCATTGAATATGCAGCCTTAGATACAGACTCCATAGTGAATGCTGAGAAAAGGAATGTAAGCATACCACCGATAAAGATACCGATGATTACTTTGTAGTCAAGAAGGTTGATGGATTTCAGACCTACTGTCTCTGCATAAGATACGAACAGCGCAAGAGCTGTAAGTGCTGCAGAACCGATAGCAAATCCTTTCCCCATAGCTGCTGTTGTATTACCTACAGAGTCAAGCTTATCTGTGATGTCACGAACGGACTCATCAAGACCAGACATCTCTGCGATACCACCAGCGTTGTCTGCGATCGGACCATATGCATCAACTGCAACAGTGATTCCTGTTGTAGAAAGCATACCAACTGCTGCAAGAGCAATTCCATACAGACCAAATACATTATAAGAAACAAAAATACCAACACAGATCAGAAGCAGCGGGATAGCTGTTGATTTCATACCAACTGCAAGACCACTGATGATTGTTGTAGCTGCACCTGTCTCAGACTGCTCTCCGATTCCTTTAACCGGTTTGTAATCTGCTGATGTGTAGTACTCTGTGATGTTACCAATGATAACACCAACAACCAGACCAGCGATAACTGCGATTGCTGCGTTCATGTTTCCGAAAAGCACCCAGCTAAGTGCTAAAGAAGCAATGATTACAATTGCTGAAGAAGCATAGCTTCCTTTTGTAAGAGCTTTCTGAGGATTTGTGTTCTCTCCGCCTCTTACGAAGAATGTACCAAGAATAGAAGCGATCAGTCCGCATCCTGCGATTGCAAGTGGGAATAATACTCCTGAAACTTCGCTTACTGCAACACCAAGTGTCAGTGCTGAGATCAGAGACCCACAGTAAGACTCGAAAAGGTCAGCTCCCATACCAGCTACGTCACCTACGTTATCTCCAACGTTGTCAGCGATAACAGCCGGGTTACGCGGATCATCTTCCGGGATACCTGCTTCTACTTTACCTACAAGGTAAGCTCAAAAGTCTGCTGACTTTGTATAGATACCACCACCAACACGTGCAAACAATGCGATGGAAGAAGCACCAAGGCTGAATCCGAATAATACATCTACATTCTTAGTTACGATGTACACAAGGCTGACACCAAGTGCACCAAGTCCAGCAACACACATACCCATAACGGCACCACCGGAAAATGCGATGGAAAGAGCTTTGTTCATTCCGCTCTCTTTAGCTGCGTTAGCTGTTCTGACATTTGCCTTAGTAGCAACTGTCATTCCGCAGTAACCCGCGATTGTTGAGAACAGAGCACCAACTACGAAGCAAACTGCTGTTACCCAGTTACCTACTCCTAATCCGATCAGTACAAAAAGTACTACTACGAATACAATAAGGATCTTGTACTCTGCTGTCAGGAAAGCACGTGCACCTTCTGCGATCGCACCGGCAATTTCCTTCATTCTTTCAGTTCCGGCATCCTGCTTGCTAACCTTTGCTGCAAGGTATGCTGCAAAAAGAAGAGCAATGACAGCTGCAACTGGAACCAGATACATATAATTGTTCATTCTTAATTCTCCCTCCTGAATTTCAATATCATATGTTGTATTACACTATATCACATTTTTTTAGGTTTTTAAAGAAAAATTTTATATTTATTTAACTCTCTTTACATAAAATAGTATTTTTTTCACATTTTTCTTTTCAAATCAAAAAATCTCCTAAAAAATTTTTAGGTCATTTTTACCATCCTGTGTCGATTTTAACGCTGTTTCTACTTATTAAATATAATAATATATAAGAATACTCTTTTACTTATAAAAAAAATTCTTTTAAAAATTGTTCAATAATCATAAAAAATAATCTCCGGGGAATCAGGTTTTTCACCTCATTTCGGAGATTATTTCTTTTTAATCAAGTATTATTCTACATCTTTCAATGCTTCAAGATCTTCTTCTCCTGTACGTACTTTTACTACTTTCTGCACGTTGTATACAAAGATCTTACCATCACCGACATGTCCTGTATACAGTGTCTTGGATGCTGTTTCGATAACTTTCTCAACCGGAATATTTCCAACGATAACTTCTACTTTTACCTTTGGCAGAACAGTTACGTCCATCTCAACTCCACGGTATTTCTCGCCGGCACCTTTCTGGATACCACATCCCATAACCTGAGTCACTGTCATTCCTGTTACACCAAGATTATTCAATGCTGCTTTCAGGCGCTCGTACTTGGAAAGTTTTGCGATAATAACTACTTTATGCATTCCTGTATCTGCATCTACCGGTCCGGCTACAGGTACAGCTGCTGCTCTCTGGATTGGAGATGCTGCGTCATAATCTGCTACACCAAGATCTGTGTTTTCATTTTCATTCATTGCACCTTCTGTAATATCCATGATGCTGAATCCTGCATATGCTGATGCAAGACCATGCTCCTTGGAATCCAGACCAACAATCTCTTCTTCCTCTGAAACACGAAGTCCAATTGTCCTATCGATTACTTTGAAGATAATTGTCATTGTTACAACTGTCCAAGCAAGAACTGTTACTACACCAAGAAGCTGTGTTCCGAGAAGTCCGAATCCACCGCCGTAGAACAGACCTTTCAGTGTGCTTTCCGGCGCATTTGTTGTTGCAAAAAGACCAACTGCGATTGTTCCCCAGATACCATTTAAGCAATGAACTGCTACGGCACCAACCGGGTCATCTACATGCACTACATTATCACAGAACCAAACGCCAAATACTACGAGAACTCCTGCAACTGCTCCAATGATCAGTGCTCCTAATCCATCTGTCACATCACAAGGTGCTGTGATAGCTACCAGACCTGCCAGGGATGCATTCAGACACA
>OGJI01002339.1_pt1 | contig 17574 bp, 13 predicted proteins | sample 1572031 | NCBI WGS metagenome assembly OGJI01 (sample SAMEA2582119, study PRJEB24529) | metagenome | biome: Human gut stool | place: China | collected 2011
GACATCAGGCCGATATCTGCCGTACAGGTGATCCCCATGGTTTCTGCCAGCGTATTCATGGAGCTTCTGACTCTCCATGCGCCGGTTCCGCATGACAGAAGCATGATTCCCACACGGCCGATGATGGATGCTTTTTCTGTAAGACTCGCCTCTGTTACCGGAACATCTGCCCCGTTTTCATCTGTGTATTCATGCCAGGCGATATCCATATGATTTTTTCTGATGATCTGCTGCATCGTTTTCACTTCCCCGCCTGTCTGTTTATTTCAGCCAGAATGTGTTCCCGGCATCCCAATCCGATACCGTTTGCAATCTCGATATTTTTTTCCATTTTTGTCTCAAAATGATGAAACGGGAGAAAAATTCCCAACGTGGCTGTATTTTTTTCTCTGCCTTCCTCATCTCTGACTCCATAGTACATCAGAGCACGCGGCAGTTCCTCCTGAAGACGCATCAGGAAATCCCACACAACTGCATAGATTCTGTCCTCGTTGATGTCCAGCTTTACGGACTCCGGAAAACGGAACATCAGGAGAATTCCTGTGTGTTTTGAAATCTTTTCGGTTACGATTTCACCACTGTCTGTATAACTGTGATTTTCCCGGAATCCATCTGCCATATACATCTGATAATCCGGTATTTCATCCTGCTCTTCATAAAGTTTGTGGAACATTTTGTATTTTTTCTCGTAAAGATGATTTTTGAATTCATTCAGAAGATTTCCTTTATCATCTGTGAGAAGAACCGGATTCTCACCTGCTTTTCCATGGAATTTCTTCGGGATCAGATAAGCCTCCCTTAACAGGTCAAACATACTTCTGCCGCATAATTCCAACAGCAGTGCACTGATATCACCGTTCTGGTACGCATGAAACAATACCTGCAGGAAATGATCTCTGTCATTATCTGTCAGACGATGGTCGTCATCTATATGGTCATAAAAAACTCCGCTTAATCGTCCGGATGCTTCCGGCGAAGCCAAAATTTTAGAAAAAATTGTTTCTACTGCTTCTTCTCTTGGCAAAACTGTACTCATAATTAACTTCCCCTTTCCAATCGTTTCAGATTCTTTTTTCGGTTTTCATTATAGTCTTGCTTTTAGTAATGTCAACATAAAAAGAGGGAATTTTCTGATATCAATTTTACATAGATGCAAGCTAAAAATTATATAAAAAAGACATTCCATCCACTGGGGTAGAATGTCTTTTCTCATAACTTATATGATTCTTTTGAAGTTACGTTCTATATACACAGTGGAAACCATTTTTCGATTACACACTGATGTACTTTTTCTTTTTTATCGTAGTTGATCCCCACCAGCAAAATATCTCCTGTATACTGCTGTAATGACTCTGGATATTTTCGTTCTTTTATCTGATTCAGAGCAGTTTCTGCGTCTTTGTTCCATTTCAGTTCGACGAGTAATGCAGGATAATAGTCTCTGTACAGTGGTTTGGGGATGAAGACGAAATCTGCGAAGCCTCTTCCTGTCGGGAGTTCCCGGATTGGCTTAAAATAGTATTTTATTGCACTTAAGTAGGCAATGCTGAGTACGCTGCTCAGGGAATTCTCGTTATTGTACTGAATCACTGATGTGTATTCTGCATGGATTTTCTCTATCTGTTCAGCAACTGTTTCTGCATCCATTTCCCAGGTGGCTTCCAGTAGTTTCTCAGATTCCTGCTGGAATTCAATCAGTTCGTTCCATTTATTTCGTTTGGTGGCAGCACGAAATTCCTGACGGATTTCTTCATTGGGAATGTAAGCTCTCTGGGTTCTCTGGTCGTAGGCAAGGTAACCCAGGTGGATCAGCAGAGTCAATACATCATCTTTGTCTGCGAAGCTGACCATATCATTCTGAAATTCATTGACATTTACTTCTACAGAGGAACCGGACAGCATCTCTATAATGGATGTCCGCAGACCATCAAAATCCATGTTGATCAGTGGCAGGATTGACAGATAGGTTCCTGTCTGTGACCAGTAGCTTTGAAATGTTCGCATGATTGTCAGATTTACTAACGCATTGGGATTATATACATGGTAATCTCCAAGACGGTAACCATCGTACCACCGCCTCACTTCTGCAAAATCTATCTCATATTTTTCACACAAATCGATTACTTCGTCTTCGTTAAAACCGATATATGGTGTCAATGGGCCGGCATTAAGCATTGTAAACTGGGTGAAATTATTTAAGGCAGACTGGGTTTTTAATTTCTTTATCGGTAAAATTCCGGTCAGATATGCAAGTGCGATATATTTTGATGCCTCAATTCCTTTAAACATGTTTCTGAGAAAGTCAATATACATTTCCTGTGCTGCCTGATTATGGGCTTCATCACGAATCAGAACATCCCATTCATCAATGATTACAATAAACTGTTTTCCTAATACAGTATTAATGCGTGCCATTGCTCCATATATAGTGCTGTTTTCCACCAGATTGACTTCAGGATAAGTCTCTCTTAATTCGGAAACAACGATATTCGTGATATATGAAATTAAATTCTCACTGGAACCTGCTGATATACAGCACCATTGTACATCAAAATGAATGACATCATATTTATTTAAATGTTCGTAAAAATCCGGACATTTGCTGATTTCCAGTCCTGAAAACATTTTTTCAGTGTCGCATCCTTTACTGTAATATGCAGTCAGCATATCTACAGTAACAGATTTCCCGAATCTGCGCGGACGACTGTTACATATAAACCTGGCATTTGTGCCCAATACTTTATTTGTGTATTCCAATAATCCCGTTTTGTCTATATATACTTCTGAATTGACTGCACACTGAAATGCTGCAGCATTCGGATTTACAAACATACCCATTATCTCACCCTCCCTCTTTATTATTGATAGCTTTTCTGTCTTCTTATACAGCATCTTATAACCTCCTTAATAAATATGTTCAGGAGTTCCTGTCTTTTAGAAAACTCCTGCTAGAAATAAATAGTGAAAATTAAAGCATGACTTTTCTGAAAGAACAGATTCATGATCTGTATATGAATTGAGATTTGGCTGTAACTGTCGAAAATACCGGGCAATTACATAGATTTAGATAATTAGAAAATATGCTTTTGTTTATCATAGCATACCGGAACTTATTGGGCAAGAGACAAAAAAGAATCCAATGCATAAACCTATATATTTTATGCATCAGACTCTTTTCATTTTTGATAATTATCCTGTCAGGAAAATAAACTTATCTTTCACAGCAGTTTTTATATTTCTTTCCTATAAAGTAAAACACTCGCGTATTGCGTAAAATCTTACCCGTAAAAGAATGTTTGCTGTATAGCATGGGAAGTTTAGTACCTGATACAGTTACAGATGAGTATATCTTGTCTGTAAAGGGCGCTGTCAACCACCCTATGATGTAGCGTCACTTTAGGTAGCAATACCTATTGGGGATAAAAGGTCGGAGGCGTAAGCCGTTACTACGACTGGGCAGTTACAAGCCCATTGCCTTTAGGTAATGGGTAGTTGACAGTTATACAATAGTAAGTCACAAACTCACATATGAAACATATACTAATATCGAGAACTGCAATCTATTATTGTCAGATTCCACGACAACTGCCGGAATGTCCTGTAAAATTACAGTCTGCCGGGCAGACTGTCTAGTCTGACGATATAAGATTTTCCAGAGGTGATACTTTTCTATGCTGTTTAGTCGTCATACCTCAGATGATCCGGAATTATCCGGTACATCCTGTTGTAACAATAACAATCGCTGCAGCTGTGACTGTCAGGGACCTCAGGGGCCGCGCGGTTGTCCTGGTCCTACCGGACCCAGAGGCTGTCCCGGTCCCGTTGGTCCAATGGGACCTCAGGGCCCCCAGGGTGAACCCGGACTTCAAGGCTACCCAGGTCCTGTCGGACCTGTTGGAGCCACTGGCGCTACCGGACCTGTCGGAGCTACCGGAGCCACTGGCGCTGCCGGACCTTCCGGAGCTATCGGACCTACTGGCCCTGCCGGGCCTATCGGACCTACTGGTGCTGCCGGACCTACTGGAGCCACTGGTGCTACCGGACCTGCCGGTACTGTAGCTCCGGCAGCGGCCGTAGCAGATGCCACAGGTCAGACAGATATTGTAACCCAGTTTAATCAGCTTCTCGCAAATCTCCGCGCAGCCGGACTTCTTGCAACTTAAACCTCAGGAGGGGCAAATGCTCCTCCTGATTTTCTCAAAAGGTGCTTTAAATTATCTTCCATGATTTCTCTCAGCCTTTGTATAATTGTAAAAAATGAAGAAAAAGTATTGCCGCGTATCCTGAAACCCATGAAAGAAATTGTAGACAAAATTCTTATCTGTGATACCGGTTCTACAGACAGGACCAAAGAAATTATCAGAGAATTTACAGCAGAAGTTTATGATTTTCCATGGAAAAATGATTTTTCTGCTGCCCGGAATTTTATTTCGGAAAAAGTCAGTACTGATTACTGGATGTGGCTGGATGCAGACGACATGATCACTCAGGAAAATCTGTACAGACTAAAACAATTAAAAGAAACACTGAGTCCGAACACAGATATGGTTATGATGGATTATGTCACAGATTTCGATGAATGGAATCATGCTGCATTCTCCTGTTACAGAGAACGCATCTTAAAAACTTCCCGAAATTTCAGATGGCGGGGAAGAGTTCATGAATCCATCATTCCCACCGGGAACATCCTTTATTCTCCCATACAGATTGAACATCGCAAAATAAAACCCTGCTCTTCCTTTCGAAATCTGCACATCTATCAACAGATGATCGAAGAAGGAGAGCCTCTGGAACCCAGAGACTTATTTTATTATGGCCGGGAACTTTTTTATCATAAGCAATACGAGTATGCCATCTGTGTTCTGAAAAAATTTCTGAAAGAGCCGGACGGCTGGATTGAAAACAGACTGGACAGTTGTCTGGTTCTCTCCTATTGTTATCAGGCATCAGGCAATGACCAGTATGCTCTTGAGATACTGTTTCACAGTTTCATGTCAGATATTCCAAGAGCCGAAATATGCTGTGAGATTGGGAAAATATTTTTTATGAAACAGAACTTTTCCATGGCAGCTCACTGGTATCATCAGGCACTTCTTGCACCGGACAACAGCCAAAACGGAGGATTCTATATTCCGGACTGCCATAATTTCATACCATTTCTGCAATTATGTGTATGTCTGGACAAATCCGGAATGCACAAAGAAGCTTTTGAATTTCATCGGAAAGCCAGAACACTGAAACCGGAACATCCTTCTGTTATTCAAAATCAGATCTATTTTCATGAGATTCTGGGATTTTGAAAAAAATGCCGCAGACCGTATTAATCCTTTACAGTCTGTGGCATTACGCTACATATTGTATTGTTTTCCCGGCACTATTCTACAGTTACACTCTTAGCCAGATTTCTCGGCTTATCTACATCTAGGCCTTTGGCTACGCTGACATAATAGCCAAGCAGCTGCAAAGGAATAACTGCCAGTGAAGTTGCAAAGTGTGGATCTGTTTTCGGAATATAAACTGTGAAATCTGCAGTATCTTCTATATTATAATGTCCATATGTGGTGAGTCCCATCAGGTATGCACCGCGGCTCTTACATTCTACCATATTGGAGACTGTTTTCTCATAGAGATGATTCTGCGTGAGAATACCGATCACAAGAGTTCCGTCCTCAATCAGAGAGATTGTGCCATGTTTCAGTTCTCCGGCCGCATAAGCTTCTGTGTGTACATAACTGACTTCTTTCATCTTCAGGCTGCCTTCCATACTGATGGCATAGTCAATACCACGCCCGATAAAGAAAGCATCCCTGGCATTTGCCTGCTTAGCCGCAAACCACTGGATACGCTCTTTGTCATCTTCAATAATCTTGGCAATCTTATCCGGAAGTGTTTTCAGCTCTGCGATCAGCTCCTGATATTTTTCTTCTGTAATCTGTTCTCTGACTTTTCCAAACTGCACTGCCAGTGCATAGGAGGCAATCAGCTGAGTACTGTATGCCTTGGTAGTTGCTACAGAAATTTCCGGTCCCGCCAGAGTGTAAAAAACATTATCCGCTTCTCTGGCAATGGAAGAACCTACCACATTGACAATTCCCAGTGTACGGATACCTCTCTGTTTCGCCTCACGAAGTGCCGCAAGGCTGTCTGCTGTTTCCCCTGACTGGCTGACAATGACCACAAGACCTTCCGGATCTAAAATCGGATTTCTGTATCGGAATTCCGATGCCAGTTCCACACGTACCGGAATCCTTGTCAGATCTTCAATCACATACTGGGCTGCCATTCCCACATGGTAAGCAGAGCCACATGCTACAATATAAATCTGGCTGATCTTTTTGATCTCCTCATCTGTAAGACCTACTTCTGAGAGATCAATACGATCATCTTTGAGTACAGAATTCAAAGTATCCCGAACTGCTTTCGGCTGTTCATGAATTTCTTTTATCATGAAATGTTCAAATCCCGCTTTCTCCGCCGCTTCTGCATCCCATTCAATTGTTTTCGGCTCTTTCTGGATCTCATCACCATCCAGATTGTAGAACGTGATCTCCCCTTTTCTGATACGAGCCATCTCCAGATTTCCAATATAATATACATTTCTGGTGTATTTTAAAATTGCAGGAACATCGGATGCAATGTAAGATTCACCGTTCTCCACCCCAAGGATCATCGGGCTGTCTTTTCTTGCCACATAAATCTCTCCCGGGTAGTCTTTAAACATGATCGCAAGAGCATAGGAACCGCGGATACGGACCATTGCATGGTTAATGGCATCTACCGGTGTTCCGAGATATTTCTTATAATAATAATCTACAAGTTTAACTGCTACTTCAGTGTCTGTAGACGAATAAAACTCATAGCCATTGCGGATCAGTTTGTCTTTCAGTTCCTGATAATTCTCAATGATTCCATTATGAACTGCTACTACGTTACCGTCATCACTCATATGGGGATGCGCATTTGTCTCAGATGGTTCTCCATGTGTCGCCCAACGGGTATGTCCGATACCACATGTTCCAGGTACAGATTCTCCATTATTAGTTTTATCTGCAAGAACTTTCAGTCTGCCTTTCGCTTTAATAACCTCTGTATCACCTTCGCCGTCGCGAACTGCAAGTCCCGCTGAATCATAACCTCTGTATTCAAGTCTGGACAGACCATATAATAATATAGGTGCTGCCTGATGATTACCTGTAAATCCAACAATTCCACACATTTATATTTATTCCTCCCATATTTTCCAGATATTTACAGCATTATAAAAATACTGCTTTATTATATTATAAGAGCATTATGGAGTAATTTCTTATAATATAATAAAATTTCAGGGGTTCTCTCTGTCATATCGTGTCTCATTGTATCATGATGTTCCACATATGGCAAGAAAATCCCCTGAAACTGTGTACTCTGTTTTTACGAAAGTACTTTCATCATTGTTTTATCCACGTTATCCTTTGTGTCTTTTTCTGATTACCGATTTCATTTTACTTTCTGTTTCTTTACTGTTGACCAGCCACTGTATATCTTTCTTCCATTCTCATCATATCTGTATGAACGGATTCTGTAATAATATGTATGTCCTTTTTTCAGTTTTGCATTTGTGTATTTTGTAGTTGAACCGGATTTAATTACCGCTGCTCTTACGTATGGATTAGTGGTTCCTGCCCGGCGATAGATCTCATATCCGTCTGCACTCTTTGCCTTTTTCCATGTAATCACAAGTTTTCCGGCAGTCCTGTTTGATATACCTGTAATTGAAGTTTTTGCCGGTTTTGCAGTCAGATCATCAGCAGAATACGTTTCCTGCGTCATATAAAGAATGGAATTTTTTCCGGTTCCATATAAGCTCTTTGCTTCTTTGTCATATGCAAAATATATATTCGCACTATCTGTCGCATATGTATAGCCCCGGGAAATACTTCCTGAAATCGGAGTATCCAGAAACAGACCTCCGTCTTCTCCAACTGTTCCTTCATCGCTGTTTGTGATATCTGCCATATAATATTTACCGTTATTTGCCACAATATTCCACATATGAGGACCTTCACCTGTACCGCCATTCATCATACCGGTCACTGTATAGCAGGTAATGCCACTGAGATCGCACAGATACTGAAATGCCTTGGAATAACCTTCACAGACCACATTAGTACTGTCATCTCCGTCAAAAACATAGATTAACTGCCATGGATCTCCGTATTCATCATCCTCCGTCACATCATCATTGTAGGAAGTCAGGTAGCAGATCATTTCTTTATATCCGTACAGCTTTTCTGTCTCTGTATAACCCTGAAATTCTTTTACGATCATTCTGGCATTTTCTGCTGCACTTTTTGCAAGCTGTACAATCCCTGCATTTACTTTATATTTACCGGAAGCATAACTGCTGATCACCGGCATAGATATGGAAAGATTTTCAATTTTTACAGTTGTTTTGTTTCCTGTTGCCTTTGTGCTGTAACCATACTGCCAGGTAGTAGCTGCAGTCTTTTCGTACCAGTACAATTCATATGGACAATCTACAGCCAGGCAATCGATAATCTTTGAAATATCCAGTTCATTAAGGTGTGCGGCTACTTCTCTTTTGAGCGCATTACCGCTTGCTGTTGTCTGCCAGGTCAGTCCCAGATCTGAACTGACTTTAAACCTGGTAGAACCACCTTTCGATGCCACTGCGCTGATTTTACTCTTAAGTTCCTCATATAAGGTCTGCTGCTGTCCATTCAGTACATCCTCACCCAGAGAAGCTGCTGGCTGTGTGTCCGGATCCTGTCCGTACAGAATGTCATTCAGATATTTCTCCAGAAGCTGTCTGTTATCCACAGCACCGTTTTCGTCCGGAATTACAGCCTCTGCAAAGACTTCTTCGTCTGAATCTGCTTCATTTGAACCTGCTTTGTCCGAAATGCTATCCTCTGTATCTGATGCAAACTCCGCATTATCCGCAGTTTCCTGTTGTACATCAAATTCTGTTGCATCATCTGAATTAAATTCAGAAACTGTACCATCTGTGAAATCTGCTGCTGTTACAGGTGTTACCGTAATTCCTGCTGCCAGAACCAGGCTCATTCCCAGACTTATAAAATTTTTCTTTCTGTACATAACGCATTTTCTCCTTATCTGTCGTAAATATAGTATATTACTACAATACTTTATTTCGACAGATAAAACAAGTTTTTTTTATAATCCTTGTTCTCCCGCCAGATAGCACAGGTCTGCAAGACGTTCATATTTTGTCTGCATACACGCAATATAGTCATCCAGAAATCTTTTTACACGATACGGGATATCTAAGCGCTCATATCGGTTCTCAAATTCCGTCAGGTCACTGTTATCCTGCCTGATATACTCATCTGCTACACTGATTTCCGCTTTCAGAGCAGAAAGTTTCTCCTCGTAACGACCTGTTAATTCCATTTCGCACAATTCATTCATTTTGTTCATCTTATTCTTTTCTCCCTATTATTATTTTTACATTTGTGGTAACCTTGTTACCTGTGTGTGTTGTTTTGTTATATGTTGATTTGTTGTGTTATGTGTGTTATGTACCCGATGTGTGCAGATCGGTACATACCGTTTTCTGTCTTATTACAACTATAATTGTAATTTTGTTTAAAGAAAATGTCAATTTATTTCGTCCGACATCTTATGATATGATTCGACATTTATCTGAAAATACAAGAAAGAATCCTGCTTGCAGGATTCTCCGTCTGCGGCGGGTCGCTTCAGCGACATAATTTCTCTCCGTCGCAGTGCGATCCTGCCCGGAGGGCTTTTTTATGTTATAGGAACATTACGGAGTAATTTCCTATAACATAAAAAAACTGCTGTTCCTCACGATCACTGTAGGAACAACAGTTTTTTTTCATCATTTTTTATGTTCGGCGGATAATCCTGTTCAATTTCACAAAATCTATTACCGCCTGTTTTCCGATCTTACAGATTTTCTTCATGTTAATGGAATTCACCCCGCCCTGACGAGGTCTGAATGTGACAGGAAGAAATTTGATGCTGCATCCCTTCTTCTTATAAATAACAGCCAGAAGTACATTGGAAAGATTAAAATCCTTCGGGATCAGATGTATGTACCTGGCCATCGTCTCTGCTTTCATCAAACGGTAAGGAGTGTTGGCATCTGTCAGATTTACCCCAAAACAGATACGGATAACCAGTTTCAGAGTTTTTGTTACAAAAACACGTGATATTCCATCCTGTCTGTCTTTTCTCCAGCCGATGACCATATCATATTTCTGTCTTCGTTTCCAGAACGGTTCAAATTCTTCCGGCAGTGTCTGGCCGTCTGAATCTGTCTGGAAAATGTAATCTGCACCATTTTTGAGTGCATACTTATAGCCATAAAGCACAGTTGCACCATGACCGCCGTTTGGTTTTGTTATCGGAATCAGCAGAGGGCGTGTCTTTGTACACTGTTTCAGTTTTTCATATGTAGAATCTTTGCTCCCGTCATCAATGACAATCAGACGTGACTGACCGTTTCCGTTATGCTTCTCTATAACAGGATACCAGTCATTAATGACCTGTTCAATGTTATCCTGCTCATTGTATGCCGGGATAACAATGTATAACTTATCCATATTTCTCTCCTTTGGATGATTGATGGTATCCATTATAGCATACATATACATGAAATAATAATATTATTTCGAAAACGATGTACTATAGCTCTGCCAGTATTCCCAGCTCCCGCGCAAGGCGAAGCAGTTCCCTGTTTGCGGCATTCATTGTTCCGAAGTCTTTCAGAGGACAGATAACTTTCTGACATTTTTTCATCAATTCCACAGCCTTATCATAAGATTCCTGTGAAATACTTTCGAAAGGTTTCTCTGTAATCACCTGGTCTGCAAGTGCACCGGCTACCTGACAGTCTACATCATTCGTGTGAAGCACTCCTGCCGCAAACGGAATTCCCTGTCTCTGCAGTTTTCGATAATACGGAATTCCGCTTCCATTACCGCCAATTACAAACACCTGAGGTTCACCTCTGGGCGGATCCATCTCCACACATCCAAAAGCAGCATTATAGCTTCCTCTGGTAATTCCATACAACTTCCGAATATACTCAGAAGTAAAGATTTCTTCCGGAGCACCGTATTTCTCTATATATTCTCCATGTACACAGATAACTTTATCAGATATTTTCTGTGCAAGATCCAACTCATGCAGCGACATGATCACTGTAAGCTGATGATCCAGCACCATCTGTTTCAAAATAGTAAGAAGTTCCAGCTTATGACGGATATCCAGAAAAGAAGTCGGCTCATCCAGTACAATGATCTCCGGCTCCTGACAGATAGCCCGGGCAAGAAGGATTCGTTGTCTCTGACCATCACTGATGGCTGTAAAATCCCTGTCTTTTAAATCCCATGCATGGACGGTTTCCATTGATTTCTTTACCTTTGTCTTATCCTCTGCGGAGAGTATTCCCAAAGTTCCTGTATAAGGATAACGCCCTGTGGCTACAATGTCTTCGCAGGTCATCAGTTCCGGACGCATACGCTCTGTGAGCACGACTGCCAGTTTCTGAGAGACCTCTTTATTGGTCATCTTTGCCATTTTCTCTTTATCCAGATAAACAGTACCGCTGATCGTGGCAAGCTGTCTGGTGATGCTTTTAAGAATAGTGGATTTTCCGGCACCGTTAGGACCGATGAGAGTGAGGATTTCTCCCTTTTTCAGCTGAATATTAATTTCTCTGATAAGAGGTTTTCCGTCATATCCCACAGTCAGCTGATCCGTACGGAAAAAATACTGTTCCTGCCGGTCTGCTTTGTTATTTTCTGTTTCCTTTATTACATCTGCTATTTTCTCTGACATATTTTTTCCTGTTTTCCTTTTTATGCTGCATCTTATAGTAATCTGCCCGAATAGCGTATTCTGCTCCTGCTTTTTATATCAATTTCTCTTCTGTCTGCGGATCATGATATAGATTACAACCGGTGCGCCAAACACTGCTGTTACGGAACTGATACTGAGTTCTGTAGGTGCAAATACGGTTCTGGCAATCAGATCACAGAAAAGACAGAATACTGCCCCTCCCAGAAAACAGGCCGGGATCACAAGGAGCGGTCTGGCTGTTTTCAGCAGGCTTTTTACAATGTGAGGCACTGCAATGCCAACAAAAGAAATTGGTCCTGCAAAAGCTGTCACACAGGCAGACAGAATACTGGATAAGAGAATCAGTCCTATGCGGAACAGCTTGATATTCACTCCCATATTCTGGGCATAAACTTCACCCAGCTGATAGGCACCGATAGGCTTAGACATAAAGAACACGATCACCATTGTGAGCAGAACTACTATTGCCATTACTTTCACATTACCCCAGGACATTCCTGAAAAACTTCCCAGTGACCAGTTGTGAAGATTGACGATATTGGAGTCGTCCGCAAATGTAACTACGAAATCTGTAACTGCAGAACAGATGTAACCGATCATGACACCGCTGATAACCAGCATGGACATGTTGTGGACTTTTTTTGCAACCAGCAGGACGAATCCCATGGAAATCATAGAACCGATAAATGCTGCAATGATCATGGCTGCAGAACCCATGGAAATAGATCTGCTCAAAAAATAAATCATCAGAAGTGCAACTACCAGCTTGGCTCCTGAAGAAATTCCAAGTACAAAGGGACCTGCAATAGGGTTATTAAAAAATGTCTGAAGAAGAAATCCGGATACAGAAAGTGCTCCTCCAAGAATGATCACTGACAGAATCCTGGGAAGACGGATTTCCCATATTATATTGTAAGCAGTCGCATCTCCCTGATGTCTGAAAATAATATTCAGAATCTCACCCACTGAAAGATGAATGCTTCCGGCATTTATATTCCAGACAAATAAAATCACCAGAAACACCGCCAGTATAAGAAATGCCATCCAGTATCTGGCTGTACGTTTTTTGTCATCCATATTTTTTGTTCCTTTTGTTTTTATATTTCCTGCTTTTGGCAGTTCTGCAGAATCCCGCAAACATATTTCAGTGCCATTCGTAAATAACTATACCAATCGCATAGGATGCGGATTCGAGTGTGCCGAAAAGTTACAAATATCATTTTAACTTATGCATATATGCAAGTTCATCCAGCGAATCATCATCTGTAGTAAGAATTGTATGAATATCTTCAATCATAGTTCCAAGCTCAGTGGTTTCCTGGAAAAGATTTTTACCTGTACACCACACATTTCCATCCTTCACTGCCTTAAAATCTGCCAGAAGATTACTTTTTGCCAGAAGTTCATCAATAGTAGAAAGTTCACCGTCGATAGTACTGTTATAGATGATATAGTCCGCATCTTTTGCTTTGGCATAAAATTCTTCCATCTGCATATTCATGGTAGACAAAGCGTTATCACTTTCTCCTGTATCTTCGGGAACATATTTGCCGCCTGCAAGCTCGATCATGTTTGAAACATAATCACCATTCTTTCGCACATTGGCAGCACCTGTGGAATTAATGTAAAAGAATGCTACTGTTTTACCTGTATCTTTATCATCAGAGGTCAGAACTTTGTCAAGCTTGTCTGTCTGCTCCTTAAATGCCTTCTCAGCTACATCTTCCTTTCCGAGAAGCACAGCATAGAGTTTCATCCATTCAGTTCTTCCCAGAGGATGGCTCTCATAACTGGAACGTTCTACCATTACCGGGATACCAAACTGTTCCAGTTTCTCTTCCACCTCCGGATTATGGTGGATCATAGTTGATTCAATGGCAAGACCACAGCCTTCATTCAGGATCAGTTCATAATCCGGTGCATTGTACTTGCCTGCATAAATCATTTTTCCGGATTCCATGGCATCTTTTGCTTCCTGGATATACCATCCATTCTCCTGAGTTCCTGAAAGACGAATGCTGTCAATACCGTCAATTGCGCGGAAAAGATCCATGGCAGAGGTTGCTACCAGATAGATGTTGTTCAGCGGTTGTTGTATAACTGTGATATCTTTTTCAAGCCCCTTTGGAGCCTTTTTTCCCTCTGGAACTACAAGAAACTGTCCTTCCTGATCGATAGTGATCAGGGCATAGCCATCATTGTAATAGTCTACGCTGAATTCTTCTGCGTAGGAAAGTTCCATACTGTGATCATAGGTAAGTCCCGGAATATCCACAGGAGTTTTTGCATTGTCTTTATCTGCTGCGTATGCTGTACAGACAGTGCATATACAGATAATAAATAATGCAACTGACATAAAACCGATAAATATTGTTTTTTGCTGTTTCTTTATTATGTTTTTCATCTTCATAATTGTTTCTTTGTTTGTATATGATTATTTTGCTGTTTTTTCTGCTTCTTTGGCAGTTGTGGAATCAAAATTTAAGGTGTAGTCAATCTCGTGAGGCTCACTCATTGCTACTGTATCTGCTGTTACCTCCATCTCTGCATCAAATACGCTGACAGGGATTTCAAAAGTGGAGTTTCCATCTTTATTAACCGGCTCATATTTCTCACCATCCACAAGCATATAATCATAGTTTGGACTGCTCCATACGATAGTTGCTGTAGCTTTATCGCCTTCTACCTTAATGGCAGCAGGAGAATCAATGGTTGCTCTTCCTGAACCGCCTGTAAGAGTTACATCCATGGTATAGTCGCCATCTTCAAGATTCAGATCTGCCAGAGTCTTACCTTCACTTGTCTTGCTGTCTTTCGCATCTTTGTCTGTGTCATCTGCTTTGGAATCTGCATCTTTATTTTCTTTATCATCTTTTTTTGCATCTGTATCATCGGATTTTACAGGATTTTTGACACTTACCTTATGGTCATACCATTTTCCTTTTGTTCCGATCAAAGCTACATCGAATTCTTCATCAATTGCGGGTACCGGGATATCAAATCCATATACTTCCTCACTCATTCCATCGCTGTATGTAACAGTATCTGTGGTTGGTTCAAGAATCTCTGCCCCGTCTTTCTGTGCATCTTCTGCTTTTCCCACAAAAAGGTTTACAATTTTCTTAGAAGCAAGGCTTACATGGATAGTCATCTTGCCATCCTTTACTGTAAGGGTTCCTTTTCCGTCGTTTGCTTCATTTACATGGAACATTCCGCTGTCTGTATCAAATTCTGCTGTGTAGGTGCCATCCTCTAATGTATCACCCTTGGATGCATCTGTTTCTTTATTATCTGTGTTTTCTGAATCAGCATCTTTTGCAGTGGTTTCTTCTTTATCAGTGGTTTCTTCTTTATCAGTGGTTTCTTCTGTTGCCGTATCAGTATCTGTCTTTGCAGCAACCGGGCTTGTACCGATCAGAGTGGCTGAAATAGTAAGTGCTGACATTAATAATGTAAATGAACGTTTCTTCATGATTATTTCTTCTCCCTTATCTTCATATTTTTTATAGTTTTTTCTATCGTGCTGTTCAACCCATCTGCTGCAGAGCAACAGGTTTTTGAACAGGTGATGGCAAATATATTATAGTAATTCCAGAAAATAATGCAATTAAGACAGTTCCTCTGGATCTTTCTCAGATGTGCGCACATTACTGTGAACGGAATGAACAGAAACGTGCGAACTGTTTGCAGTATTTTATGGAATTGCTATGACTTCTTTTTTTCTTATCATATAATATATCTGCCCGGAAACTTTTGCAAGTCCTCCGGGCAGTTTATCTTGTTTGAACAATATTTTTTATTCAGCGTCAGCCTCTGCAGTATCAGCTGTTGTCTCAGCTGCGTCATCTGCCTGTGCATCGTCTGCACTGTCATCTGTTGCTTTGGCATCAGTATCTTCTGCTGCTGCATCGTCAGATGCTCCAAGAGAATCAATTGCTGCTTTTGTATGAGCCACATACAGATCTTCTACTGCTGCGATTCTTCCAAGACCTGCGATCTGACAGTCAACACTGTCGAAATCACCGGATGCCTCAAACTGAGATTTCCAGGAATCTGCATCATCACCGGCCATATCATTGTTAGCGTGGTCTCCGGCAACAACCATCAGAGGACGAAGGATTACATTCTTGAATCCTGCTTCTTTTACTTTCTCGATAACCTTGTCACATGCTGTGTCTTCCGGTTCTCCCTCTACAGTTCCGATGAAAGCGTTTGTGAATCCAAGATCATCCATCTGTGTCTGCATCTGGTCATAGGTTACGTTAGCTGTATGGGATGTACCATGTCCCATGAATACAAATGCTGTGCCTGCATCTGCTGCTGCTTTCATATCATCAAATCCAGCTTCCTTGCAAGCTTCATCTGTGATTGCCTGAGCAACTGCTTTCTTGTCATCATTGATCACTGTAGCGTCATCACCAACTTCACCGAGCATTGGCTCTGCAATTGCAACAGATTCAAATTTGTCTTTGTATTCATCAATTGCCTCTGTCATTTCATCATATTCTGCACCATGCATCAGATGTGTCGGCTGTACAACAAGATTCTTAACACCGTTAGCTACTGCACGGTCAAGAGCCTGCTGCATATTATCGATTACTTCATCATCTCTTGCCTGTACATGGTTGATGATAATCTGTGCTGTAAATGCACGTCTTACTGACCAGTCCGGATATGCTTCTGCAAGGGCATCCTCGATTCCTTTGATATCCTCTGCACGACTGTCGTTGAAGGATGTACCAAAGCTTACTACAAGAAGTTCGTTCTCACCGATCTCATCCTGGTTACGAGGATCATCCTTGGAAGCATCACCTGTGTCACGTCCAAAGTATTCAGGACTTGCTTCTTCACCTGTTACCAGCTCTTTCTGAGCATCTGTAAGTTTGTCCCATGCTTCTTTTGCTGCTTTACAGTCTTCGTCAGTTGTGTCTGTTCTTTCCTGAACATAAATCTTATCGATCAGGGCACCAACTTCGTCTGCTGCTTTCTGATCATCATCAGAAGCTTCTGTTGTATCATCAGATGCTTCCTCTGTATCTGCTGCATCTGCATCGTCTGCAGCTGCTTCTGTGTCATCTGCTGACTCTTCTGTTGCTGTATCATCAGATGCAAAAGCTACTGCACCTGTTGCTGCTGTCATGGAACAGGTCATGGATACTGCCAGTAATAAGGCTAACATGGATTTTCTTTTCATTTCGTTTTTCCTCTTTTATTTCTCGTATTTCCGGACAATTGTATGCACAAAAAAGGCAACTGCATATTCTGCAGCTACCGTTTTCCCATAAATACATGGTTTATATGTACCAGATATATCTGTAATTTCTGATTCTGTCTGATTCATTTAATAAAAGAGCTATGTATCGTTATGAGAATACAGGTTCTGTATACCGCAGACCTTAAATTCTACGCCAAGGCAGTTCTCCTGACTTCGATCATCGCTGTTTCTCCCTTCCCGGTTTCCCAGTGGTCTCTGAAAAGCAGCTCCCATACACAGTGACGGTATCGCTCCGGATTCTCACCGGATTCTCTTTTGCGCATCAAGTACGATGCAACCTTTGCGTTATAACATTGCACATATTCAATTCGGATATTCTTTTTTTATCACATTTTAACAAAAATGTCAATACAATTCGTGTATATTTCCCTTTAATGTTTGGCATTAGTGTTACTGTTCACTCCGTTCACAGTAACGTAGCCAAAATTCATTCCAGATTGCCT
>OGJI01002348.1_pt1 | contig 17492 bp, 16 predicted proteins | sample 1572031 | NCBI WGS metagenome assembly OGJI01 (sample SAMEA2582119, study PRJEB24529) | metagenome | biome: Human gut stool | place: China | collected 2011
TCCCAATTTACACTTTCTTCCGGGCATGGACGCAATGTTTTACGAATTGGTTTATTGGCTTCTACAATCGAAGCCTTCTTGCCAACCCATGTAAACTCATATGCTTCATCGCCATCAATTACTTCACTTGAAAGCATTTGTTTCAACATTTCAAAATTTACTGCCTTTTTATAGACTTTATTTTCAGATATGCTTTTTTCTTCATCCAGCATTTCAGTTATGCAATTAGGAAATAGTGCCCCTATTCTCTCAATATTTTGTTCTGTCATATTTACAGATTCCATTTTCATCTTGTCCATACTTATTTCTCCTATTTCTGTATAATTGGAAGAATAGCATTGTATGCTATCATTGCCCAGTTTGTAAGTTTAAGCATTGCATCCGCCGTATCTGCTGTATCGGTTATTTTTTTCATTACGTTCTTCAATTTTGATTCAGCTTCTTCTCCATTCTTTGCTTTTGCAATAGCAAGTATTTCTGCCATAATTTCTATCAATTCATCCTGCTTATCGTTAGATTGGTTAATCAACTCAACAAGCATTGATAAATTTGCTGTATTCTCATTTATTGATTGAAGCATTTCTAAGCTTTTCTCTTGGTACTTTTGTGTTCTTTCGATATGATCAGCTAATGGAATAGGTTCAATATCAGGCAACTCAGGCATTTTAATATTCTTATATAAATCAATATTAGGCATCATAGCTGGTGATATATCGTATTTAGTAAAATTCTGCATCATATTTTTGATTCCTTCACTTATATCAACTTTTTTATATCCTTCCACTAAATTTCCTCCAATTCTCTCTTGAGTTTTTTTAACTCATTATTCATCTCCATCTGCTTGTTAAGCTGTTTTTCCTTCTTTATCTTTGCCTTTAATGCTTCTATCTGTTTTTGCACTGTCTGTCTTTGTTCCTCTCTCTCAACAGACTCTTTCAGGCTTTCTCCAGTTTTTTTGGTACTGAGCTTGTCTCCTGCAATCTGCCTTACAAAATTCTCATATACAGCATCTATGTTTAAGCCTTCCATTTTTAGCGGCAGTTCATCCTCAACGAACCACTCCGTATAATAAAATCCATTTACCTTGAATGCTTTATTACCGGATGCGGCTGCTTCCTTGTATCCTATCCATGCCTGATATTTACCTTCGTATTCTAATAAAAACAGGATATGGTATGGAATTTCTCTGTCAATCTGCCTAAGTAGTCCATCATCAAGTACAGGACTATTCAGCCGGATTTCAAACACCTCCAGCTCTGTTACTTCACTTCCTGCGGCAAGGTTTGTTGTTGATACAGCGATTTTATTTTTCCAATAAATAATCTTCACTTGCTCAACAAAAACTTTTTTCAATGCCGGTGATATATCCATATTTTCGTAGAATTTCTGTTTCGGAATTCTTTTGTTAAATTCCGTTGTCTTAGGTAACCCAAGCATATTACACCTTCTTTCCTACTTCACAACAAGAAAACAAATCAGTTCAAAATCATTAAGTCCTGATATTTCTGACATAAGGGCAGATGTTCCACCTGCCGAAAACAGGCTGTCTATATCACTTTCTTCCTTACAATCAATAATAGAATTGATTGCTTCACTCAAAAGCTCGGACATCTCACTCATATTACGTCCATCATCAGTCTCCTCGTTAAATTGCCTGCATAAATCCTTTATCGGTGCATCTTTACCTCTGCATAGCAGCCGAATATCATCAAGCATCTTCTTAGGATTTAGATAATCACAGATAATCTCTCCATCTATCCCTATGTACACCATGTAAAACGGATGTATCCGGTTCTGGTTATCAATATTCACACTATTATTGATATTCTTTAATACAAAAATAACCCCTCCCGGAAGCTCCTCCGTTGCAGGTACTACCGCATGTAATCCTTTGGGTTTTGTATCCATATCTCCATGTGTTTTCACATATTCCAATAGATCAAGCCGAAATTCATTCAGTCCCAAATCCATAATTGAAATACCGGATGACATATCCTCTATATCAACAACTTCTTCCTGCAGACGTTTGAGTTGCTGCTTACGATATTCCAAATCACCTTTTTCTTCCGGGTTGATAAGATCATCGTCTCCTGTGGATGTCATTACGGAGATTTTCATTCGAGTCTCTACACGCCCTTTAAGATTGATGTATTCGTCGAGATCCATGTCCGGCCAGAAATTAGCGAGCTGTATGCTCTCATTCTTGCTGCCAATACGATCTACTCGACCAAATCTCTGAATGATACGAACAGGATTCCAATGTATATCATAATTGACAAGATAATCACAATCCTGCAGATTCTGACCTTCCGAAATACAATCCGTTGCAATCAATATATCTATCTCTGTCGTTTTCCCCGGCATAAGAACATCTCTGCCTTTGGATATTGGAGAAAAGCAGGTCAGTACATTATTTAAGGTTGCATGCAACCCTTTTATAGTAGCCTTTCCATCAATCGTACCTGTAATAACCGCTGTCTCCAGACCATATTTTTGCTTTATATAGGTACTGACGTGTTCATATAAATATTCTGCTGTATCAGAAAATGCAGAAAATATCAGAACCTTTTTATTTCCCGGATTGATAGGATTTTCAATCTTAGTAGAAATTAGTTTTAATAATTCCTGCAGCTTGTAATCATGCTCCGGTGTAATATCTGCTACCATAAGGGTAAGCAATTCTAAAATCTCTGCGTCTTTACGCAATTCACTACGCCATGTTTTATAGTCCATATCCGCAAGGTCTATTTTTACCTTTTTCCCAACAGTAAAATAATCTGTATTCGTATCATCCATATCCCATTCAGAATCAGATGCTTCATACATATCTATATCTGAACTGCCATATTGCTCAAAACGGTCAATGGAAGCCAATGTATCCTCTATCAACTTCTTTATTCTCTGCAAAGTAAGCTGGAATGAATTGACAGAACTCTCCAATCGCTTCAAAAGGTTAATGCTCATCAGTCGCTTAATACCTTGCTCACGTCCGGTCTGTGTCAGATTTTCTCCTTTGTTATGCGTAAGATCAAGATATTTCTGCATCTTACTAGGGAATATATAGTTGGACGGTGTATAGATGCACAATGACAATAACATCAACTGCTCATATATCTGATTGTAATTGATTGCACTATCAAGATCAGTGAGCTTTGGTCGCAAAGAAATTGGTTTTTTTCTCTCAGGAAATTTACCTATTTCAGCAGTATTATAATATTTCTCGATATGCTTTCTTGATCTGGCAATGGTCACGCTGTCAAGAAGCTCGAAAAATTCAAAATCCAAGGTACGAAGAAGTTCATCTGTTGTTCTGTCTTCCGGTTCTAACTTGCTCCACGCATTAAATGCTTTCTGTGCCTGCTTAAATATTTCATCAATCGTTTTATTTGTATCAAGTTTCTTGTTGATTTTCTCCGAATCTCCTTCATAAGCTATCGCAAGCTGATTTTTCAAATCAACAAATCTATTGTTTACTGGTGTAGCAGAAAGCATCAGTACTTTCGTCTTTACTCCGGCACGAATTATTTTATCCATCAATTTCACATAACGGTTTTCCTGTGTGTTTGCGTGGGTTCCGGCACCATTACGAAAATTATGGGATTCATCAATTACTACTAAATCATAGTTTCCCCAATTCAACCTGTCCAAATCAAGTCCATTAGAAAATCCATGTGTTCTTGACAGATCTGTATGGAATAATACATCGTAATTTAATCTGTCCGCTGCAATCGGGTTGTTTACATAGTTATCCTTATAAGTATTCCAGTTCTCAGCCAGTTTCTTTGGGCATAATACCAAAACGCTTTTATTTCTGTTTTCATAATATTTCACTACTGCAAGTGCAGTAAAAGTCTTACCTAATCCGACACTGTCTGCTAAAATGCAGCCATTATAACGCTCCAGCTTATTGATAATTGCAAGTACAGCATCTTTTTGAAAATCATATAGCATATTCCAGATTTTGCTCTGTTTGAAGCCTGTGGCTTCATTCGGTAACTCATCTTCTGATATATCATCCAGAAATTCGCTGAATACATGATACAGCGTCATAAAATATATAAACTCCGGTGAATTCTCGTTATATGCTGTCGTGATATTCTCAATCACTACATCTGTTACATCCTGTAATTTATCTTTGTCATTCCAAAGTGTTTCAAAGAGTTGGATATAGGATTCCGAAAATGGTGCATCAAAACGATTTACCATATTATAGCTGTTATTACCTCTCTCACAGCCAATATCTACTGTTGTAAAACCATTGATAGGCATATATGCCACACGTTCCTTTTTACCGGACACAGTCACAAATCCACCCATATTTTCCCCGGTTGTGTTCGATTTAAACTGCACTTTTCTTCTGATCCAGTCGGCACACTCCTTCGCAATAGCCTTCTGTGTCATTTCATTTCGCAGCTTGATTTCAAATTCTGTTCCATATAAGCTATTTTCTCTGCTCAGTCTTGGAATATAAAATTCTCTTTTCTGTTTTTCAGCCTTCTCTTTTACAAATGTTGGTGATGTGAATATAAAACGACATTCTTCGATTGATTCCAATTGTTTCTTTAATTCTTTGTAGGCATACATAGAAAAACAAGCAGCCGCTACAGATAATTTACTGCCCTTAGTAATCGTAGATGCCATATCATCTCTGACAATCTCCGTCACATTATCAAATACTTTTAATTCCATCACAACTCATCTCCTTGGCTCTGTAACTGCTTATTCGTTCTTGTCATCATCCTTTACAAATTCACACATATCACTAATGTCACAGTCAAGATATGTAGCAATCTTTAGCAGTACACTCATAGCAACTTCCTCATTTTTCCGCATTTTTGTCATCGTATTCGGAGACATCTCTACAGCTTTTCGCAAATCAGCTTTGCTCATATCTTTGTCTATCAACAATTTCCATAATTTTTTATAGCTTACTCTCATGCTCCACCTCTGTTCTGCTGGTCAATTATATCGTCCCATATGTCAATTTATAACACATTATTACTACCCTAGTGTAGCATAAACGATATATATATTCAAGATTGTTTCACAACTTCTTGCGAAACAATATCTATATAATTCGATTTTGTTACTTAAAGCAAGAAGCCAACCGTCATCGGTCAGCCTCTCAATTTTCTAATCAAAACATAATCAGCGATCATGCGATAAACCACAACAGCCAAGCTCCAAAATACCTACCAGTCATCTCCCAGCTCATCCATTGCATCATCTACGCCATCAGCATAATCTGAGTCACTGTTGTATCTGTCATAATCATAATCGCCATCATCGTAAATTGAATCATATCCATCATCATAGGAGTGATATGAACTACTCTTTTTACCTGACGAATTGCTCTTATAGGTCGAACTGCCAGATGAGTAGCTCGAAGAAGAACTTCCTGTTGTTCCGCTTTTTTTATTACTTGAAGTTCCACTATAAGAGCTTGATGAACTCTTGCCAGATGAATAGGAACTGCTAGAACTCTTTGAAGAACCCTTATACGAAGAACTTCCTGTATAAGGCTTATGCAGAGAACAATAACTGCTACCTGTAGCCTGCTTGTTATCACAGCCTGCCTTTATACATTTAGGTTCACTTGCTTCACTTATCGTTCCAATAACATAAAGAATTCCTATCACCACAAGAAATACTGCCAAGTATTGACCAAAAGAACCTTTCTTCATATAAGTCACCCTCCCCTCTGCTCAAATTATTCAATCAAAATCATAATCGTCTGGATCTAAACCAGCTTCTTCCAATGCCTCTCGTCTTTCTTCCGGTTCCATCATTTCCAAATCGTCCCGGTCAAGACCAGCATACATAAGATCATCTTCTTTTTCTTCGTCTTCATCTACTTCTTCGCCAAAATCTCCGGCATCTCCAAACAGTGCAATATGTTCCTCACGACTAGAGCAAAGCATTTCATCTGCAAAAAATCTTTCTGTACTGTCAACTTCTCCATCTCCATTAAAATCCATCCAATCTTTCATCGCTGTGTTCTCCTTTCTCTCTCCTCCATCAACCTCTTAGGTGTAACCCATTTTTCAATAGCTGGCTCTCCCTCCAGAGATAATTGCTCACAATAATCTACCAACATTCTTATGGACTCAAAATTCAGCTTTACAATTTCTTCTGTAGTTTCAGCAAAAGGAATAATTTCATCTATGCTTCTTTTCAATGCCTTAATGTTTAACTCCAATTCATGTTTTACAATATCTTCCATAGTCTTATTCTCCTTGTCACATTTTTCTTAACTATCTTGATTGGCTTAAATGAAAAACTCCGTGCAAAATCAAAAGGTTTTCTAATACATTCAACATTGTATTTTCGGTTTTTCTGGTATTTTATGTGTTATAATCCTATTAAAAATGTTGAAAAAAGCTTAATTGTTTGCATACCAAAATAGCGGCTAGCATTTTCTTCTGCAAAAGTTAATGCAACCCACTTCGTACTGATTATGGATGATTAACTATCTGCTTTTCATTCTTATTCTTTACTAAGTAACTTTGGACTTAAACATATCTCGTCTGCGGCGACTGGGGACATTTTAAGCACTTCCAACAGTTTTTTCATTTCTTCAGTCTCTACGAGATCATATGGGCTTTTATATTCCAGTCCAGGTCTCGTTGTACTGTTGATATGATTTGCGATCAGCGTCATATCTTCCTGGGTATATCCCTTAAAGGTCTTACCTCTCGGAATGACATATCTTATAAATTCGTGATTCTTTTCTATGTGAGGTTTCTGCCATGATGCCTGTGGATCACAATAAAAGATTTTGGTTCTTGGTGAACCACTCTTTGTATATTCGAGAGCTAATGCATTCTTGAAGCATCGTCCGTTATCAGTAAGTATCACTGGAAACAGTTTTCTAAATCTTTTAACCCCTAATACCTTTGTAAGCTTATCAAATACCTCTATTACCGGATCCATCGCTTCTTCTTTAATCAGTATCATTAACATGACTGAATTATTGTTAAACATGATGGTAAGTAGCACCTGTTCTTTTGTTCTTAGTCCTCTAACAGTGTCCATTTCAACCACAGCTGTATCAGGATGTTCCTCCATATACTTTTGAAAATCTTCGTACGTTCTTCCCTGTCTGTAATTGAACTTATTACACTTAATTTCCGTCTGCTTTTTTCTACGCTTTTTGTATTTTACTTTACGCCTAAGATCCAAGTTGCTTATGGTCAATTCTCCAGCATCGATATAGTTGTAAATACTTCTTTCAGATACCTTTATTTCATCACTATGCGTATTACATATATGCGATAACGGCTGTCCTTGACGAATAAGCGGTGACAAAATTTCATCCAATGTCTGAAGTTCACCCTGACTAAGTCTTATTCCTTCACGTGACTCTGAACGTACCTTTTTTGCCTTTGCATCTGCTTTTTCTGCAAGATAATAGTACTTGTTATACTTACATGCTTTCTTATTCTTTTCGCTGCATGAATCACATACAAATGGTGCCCTTTCTGTTTTTTTGCAAGTATGTGTAACACACCTGTCACAATACTGTGTACAATCATGGTCCATACAAGTCCAACATCTCTTACTGCAGTACTCATCACCGCAAAGGTCTGTCTTTCTACAACTTGGCGGATAAATGCAATCCGTTCCACAAGAATACGGTGTCTTGACCATTATTCTGTTTTGCTTCACTTCTCTGGTAACACTTGATGTGCTTCTACCAATCTCTTTCGCTATCTGACTAAAAGATTTCTTAGCATAAATACCAGCTTCAATCCTCACTCTTTCTTTAAATGTTATTCGATTGTAATTACTCATTTAACTCCTAACCGCAGATAGTAATCACCTCGAATCATATCACATAAAATACCTCCTTCTGCAAAAGTTATTGCAACAGATTTTTCTGTTTACTAACTTTTTTGTTGCGTTAAGTTTTTCAATTAAAGACTATTTTTCCTTTTATGACTCCATTTTCTCATATTCACTGTCCCTTTTTCAGGACTCGATTTTGCTATTTTCGATATTTTTTCGAAATTTTGATTTTTTGCACAATATGGAATTTACTCCTGCATATGATTTTATTTCTAATAATTTTTACATAAAAATACCGTCTAACAAGTTTACATTAACCTTGTCAGACGGTATATCTTCTATCTATTATTTATTTTTCCTCATTCAAAATACCACGCATTTTCTGCAAAAATATCGTTAGTTACATCAAAACCAAGTGTTCTTAAGTAAAATGTTCAATTACCACTTTTAATCCAATTATTATAAGAATTATTCCTCCTACAACCTCTGCTTTAGACTTGTACTTAACTCCAAAGGCATTTCCAATAAAAACTCCACCAAGGGATATTGCAAATGTTGTAATCCCAATTAGAATAACTGATGCCCAAATCGATGTTTCCAGCTTGCTTCCCATTGTGCCAAAGGTTACACCAACTGCAAGTGCATCAATGCTTGTAGCTATGGCAAGCATAAATAATTCCTTAAAATCCGTAACTGATTCTACGACTTCTTTCTCTTCTTCACTGTCTCCCAAAGCTTCTCGTATCATATTTACGCCAATAACCAATAATAGTACAAAAGCTATCCAATGACTATACTTGTTAATATATTCAACAAAACTTGCACTTAAAGCGTATCCTATTAAAGGCATCATAAGCTGAAATGCTCCAAAGAAGAAAGCTATAATAAAGCTTTGCTTTAAGTCTATTACTTTCATTTTTAATCCTTTACAAATCGAAACTGCAAAGGCATCCATTGAAAGCCCTACTCCTATAAAAAAAACATCTAATAAATTCATTTCTCACCTTTGTATATTATCTACTTTTGCAAAATTTCCTGTAATGCCTTGTAAAGTTTCTTCATTTCTTCATCTGTTCCTATCGTAATTCGTAGATAATTATCTATTCCAGGCTTATTGAAGTATCTTACAAAAATATTTTTTTTCTTTAATTTTTCAAATATTTCTTTTGCAGGCATTCTTTCATGAGTAGCAAAAATAAAATTAGTTTTTGAATCCGTAAATGAAAAACCAAGTTTTTTAAGCTCTTTCTTGGCATTCTCTCTTGTCTCAATAATTTTAGAAACTGTGTTCTTAAAATATGTATCATCTTTTATTGCCGCAACACCAGTTTCGATTGTTGCCTGATTCATTGTGTATGAATTGTAAGAGAATTTTACTGCCTTTATTGCGTCAATTAATTCCTTACTACCGAAAGCATATCCAATTCTCATTCCAGCCATTGCTCTTGACTTTGAAAATGTTCTTACAACAAGAAGATTGTCATATTTGTCAATTAATGACAATGCTGTATGCCCCCCGAAATCAACATATGCTTCGTCCACAATAACAACAACATCCGGATTATTTTTTATTACTTCCTCTACCTGTTCAAGAGGCATTTCAATTGCTGTTGGGGCGTTTGGATTAGGGAATATTATTCCACCGTTTTCTTTGTTAAAATCCCACGGATTAATCTTAAACTGCTCATCCAATGCCACTGTCTTGTAAGGTATTTTAAATAGTTCAGCCCACACATCATAAAAAGAGTATGTTATGTCAGGAAAAAGAATTGGCTTTTCTGAATTAAAGCATGTAAGAAATGCCATTCCCAAAACGTCATCTGAACCTACTCCCACAAAAACCTGCTCTGGTTTTACATTGTAATATTCAGCAAGCTCGTCAACTAACAGACTTGCTTCCGGATCAGGGTAAAGTCTGAATCGTTCAGTATCCATTTTTTCAATCATCTCTGTTACCAAAGGTGATGGTGGATATGGACATTCGTTTGTATTTAGTTTAATCACATCACTTATTTTTGGCTGTTCTCCCGGTGTGTATGGTGTAACTTTTCTAATGTTATCTTTCCAACTGCTCATTTTTTCTCCTTCTATTTCCTGCACAGACTATAATAAGACACAATATAATTGTGGCAAAAACCGTACCTGATGTATCTATTAAAACATCTGCCGACTTGCCACTTCTTCCATCCACAAAAGTTTGATGAAATTCATCTGTAGATGCATAAATCATACATATTAAATCTGTAACTACTGCACCCATAATAATATGCTTTCTTGTGTTTCTTACTTCTTCAAAAGTAAATAACAGAATTAAAATCAATCCTGCCAATATTCCATATTCGCTGAAATGACCTGTTTTTCTTACAAAAAAGCTCACTTTATTAAATAACTCTTCCTTAGACGCTAAATCTAAGGAAGAGTATTCAGGTTCAATTATCTGCACAGCTCTTATTGTGATTTTGTCACTTAATCCCTGTGACTGTGTTCCTGTTTCTGCAGAGAATCCGAAAATAGTACTCATCCAAAATAAAATAATAAGCACAAGAACTATTCTCACTCCCCACAGAGATAATTTTTTAATATTACATACATTCATAAGCTGTCTTATACTGCATGACCTTTATCTTCAATAACTTTAATAACCTGATTAACATACTTTTCAGCCAAATGGTCTGTTTTTGCTTCAACCATTACTCTGATTACAGGTTCTGTTCCACTTTCTCTTACAAGAATCCTTCCGTCGTCACCGAGAAGTTTTGCTACTTTTTCAACTTCTGCCTGAACATCAACATCTGCTCTTGCTTCCGGCTTGCTTTCTACTCTGATATTCTTTAAGCACTGTGGATAAATAACTACAGGGCTGATTAATTCTGACATTTTCTTCTTTGTTGAAAGCATAACTTCCATTAACTTGATTGATGTAAGAATACCGTCACCTGTTGTAGCATACTTGCTGAAAATAATGTGTCCTGACTGTTCTCCACCTAAACGGAAGTTGTTATTTCTCATACATTCATAAACGTACTTATCACCAACGTCTGTCTTGGCATAGTCAATTCCTACTGCGTCAAATGCCTTGTATAAACCAATATTTGACATAATAGTTGTTACAACAGTGTTGTTATCTAATTCTCCGTTCTGCTTCATGTAAACACCGCAAACATAAAGAATTAAGTCACCATCTACTATGTTGCCCTTATCATCAATACATAAGCATCTGTCAGCGTCACCGTCATAAGCAAAACCGATATCAAGTTTGTTGTCCTTTACGTATTTCTGTAAAACTTCAATATGTGTTGAACCTGCTTCCATGTTAATGTTTGTTCCGTTAGGTTCATTGTTAATTACATATGTTTCTGCTCCCAATGCATCAAATACACTCTTTGCAATTGCTGATGCACTACCGTTTGAACAGTCAAGTCCTACTCTTACATTTCTAAATGAATTTTTTGCCAAAGTCATTAAATATCCCATATATCTGTTTCTTCCGGCAAAGTAATCAATTGTTCTACCAATCTTGTCCATTGTTGCATATGGAACATCATCAAAATCGCCATCAAGATATTCTTCAACCTTGTCGATTACTTCCTGTTCCATTTTTTCACCATTACCGTTAATTAATTTTATACCATTATCATAATATGGGTTGTGACTTGCAGAAATCATAATTCCACAATCAAAATCTTCTGTTCTTACTACATAAGAAACACTTGGTGTTGTTGTAACGTGAAGAAGATAAACATCTGCACCTGTTGATGTTAAACCTGCTGAAAGTGCATCTTCAAACATATAACTACTTCTTCTTGTATCTTTTCCGATTACAACTGAACATTTGTGGAATCTTCCATAATACCATCCAAGAAATCTTCCTACTTTAAATGCATGCATTGCTGTAAGATTTACATTAGCTTCACCTCTAAAGCCGTCTGTTCCAAAATACTTTCCCATCTAATTTTCCCTATGCTAAATATTAATTACTAATAGCATTCTTAAAATATACTCTTTTTAAAAATGCCATTTTTCCGATAATATTTAGTCAACAAACACAACTTTCATATTAATGTGCCTGTTTTTCCTTTCCATATTTTTTAAACCTGTTAGGTTTTAACTAATTAATTATATAATAGCCTTTGCCTATTTACAAGACTTAACCTTACCCTATGTCACTTAATGTCGAACATTTTTTTACAAAAATTTCCTTTTCAGTGATATACTTGCATTGAATAGGGGGGGATTTATTCTATGAACAATATTTCGAATAATATTTCAACAGCTTCTTTAGTTGATGAAACCAATAGGCTTCTTCTTGAAATCAGCAACTTAAAGAAGCAACTTAACTACGAAAGAAACCAACATAAGCACTGGGAAGAGCTTGCCATGATATTTCATGATGCACTTTGGTCTGAACTTAAAAGTACCCGGGATTCCAACAGGTAATACATTAAAGAGGAGGTCATTAATTTATGGCCTCTTTTCTTACCGCTGTCAATTGCTTGTCGTTTATTATAAATTCTCTATTGCATACCTCCAAAGCTGCTGCCTTGTGAGTTATGATTATGCAAGTTTTTTTGTTTAGTTTCTTAATGTTATCAAGCACTTTTTCTTCTGTGTTTTTGTCAAGTGCCGACGTTGCTTCATCAAGAAGGATTATTGGAGCATTGCTTATTAACGCTCTTGCAATTGCAAGACGCTGTGCCTGACCTTCTGAGATTCCAAGACCTTTTTCACCGATTACTGTATCTAATCCGTCAGGTAGTTTTTCAATAAAATCCTCTATTTCACTTAACTTAAGTGCCTGGCTTACTTCCTCATCTGACGCATTAGGATTAATCATAAGGATGTTCTCCCTTATAGTTCCACTAAATAAATAATTTCCCTGTGGCACATATGAAAACATACATCTTGTATCAGGGCTTGCCTGAATTATTTTTCCGTTTTCAAGACAAATATCTATTGTTCCCTGCTGTGGCTTAAAAACCCCAAGAAGCATCTTCATTAATGTACTCTTTCCAATTCCTGAAATTCCTCTTATGGCAACAAAATCGCCTTTGTTAAGCATAGCATCGCCGTGCTCTATTACTGTTTCTCTGCCATAATTGAATTTTATGTTATTAAATCTAATACTTTCCAGCTTATCATAAGTCTGTTTTACATCTATTTTTTCGTATGTACTTTCTTCATTTGTTATGTTTTCAATTTCCATAATACGCTCTGCTGAAGCAAGCACTGCATAATACTGTGGAAACATTTTTGTTATACTTACAAATGGTGTCTGAATCTGTGAAATAAGCTGCAAAACTGCTGTTAATGTTCCGTAAGTCATAGCCTTCATGCTGACTTTTATTGCACACCATCCCAAGGCAAAAAGATATCCTGCATTAAAAATAAATGAAAATCCTGCATTTGCAAAAATAGTTATTTTTCTTCTTCTCATTTTTACTTCGTAATTTGTTCTCTGAAGAATATTTCCTTTTTTGTCAAACTGTTTTTCCAATCCAAATGTTTTTACAACAAGTATGCTTTCAATGGCTTCCTGAAAAAATGAGCGCACTTTTCCGTCAGTTTCCTGAACCTGTTTGCTTAAGTTTTTTAATTTACCTCTAAAAAACACTGCAATAACTGACATTACAATACCTGCTGCAATAAATAACATTGTAAACTTCCAGTCGAAAATAATCAAAACAACAAAAGCTCCAACAAACTGTGTCAGGAAATACAATGCGTCAGGAACTATAGAGATAATTCCTTCTGTAACTATTTTTACATCACTTGTGATTCGGTTCATTAATTCACCGCTATGATATTTGTTAATTTTTCCATAATCTTTCATCATAATGGAATAAAAAAGTCTTCCACGCATTTTCATTTCCATTTTTGCCTGAACCCTAATTGTAAGACTTTGTGTAAAAACTCTTAAAAGCAATCTTGAAGTAATAACTACAAGAATTAATATACAATTAAAAATAATCAAGTTTCTGTAATGCAAAAACTCCGCATTTGATGATGCCGTTGCCGCCCTTTGTGCCGAATCAATTGCAAGTTTACTTACAAGTGCCAAAACAGTTGCCACCAATGCCAGTAATATATTTGATATGCTTAATATAACTATTTTAGGGATTTCACCTTTGCTATTTTTTATTATCCATTTTAAACTATTTTGATTTTTCATTTTCCGTCCTTTAATATTTTACCTAAAAGTTTTATTTGCCTAATTCCCAAAAAGCTACCGCACTTGCTGCTGCAACATTTAAAGAATCTACACCGTGGCTCATTGGAATTTTGATAGTGTAATCACTACTATTTATTGTATTCTGGTGAAGTCCCTCACCTTCCGTACCAAGAATTATTGCCAACTTTTCTTCTGACTTTACGTTTTTATCATCAATGCTTACCGAATTGTCAGTTAAAGCCATTGCCGCCGTCTTAAATCCCATATTATGTAACAATTCTATACCCGTTCCTTCTTTCTCATCAATAAAAGTCCACGGTATCTGAAATACTGTTCCCATACTTACCCTTATTGCTCTTCTGTAAAGAGGATTGCTACAACCGTGTGTAAGCAAAACAGCATCAATATTAAGGGCTGCAGCTGAGCGGAAAATTGCCCCTACATTTGTAGGATTCATAATATTTTCAAGCACTGCAACCCTTCTTTTATCCTTGCATATTTCTTCAACGGTTTTAAGTTTGGGTCTGTGCATTGCACATAGCATTCCCCTTGTTAATTTAAAACCTGTTATTCCTGTCAATACATCAAACGGTGCCGTAAAAATTGGAATATTTCCACATCTTTCAATTATATTTTTTGCCTGATTTTTGATGTGTCTGTCCTCTACCAAAATAGAAATAGGTTCACATCCTGCATCAAGAGCTCTCTCCACTACAATTGGACTTTCCGCTATGAAAATCCCTTTCTCCGGCTCATGTCTGTTTAGCAATTGTCCCTCTGACAATCGTGCGTAAACATCAAGCTCCTTAGCATCAAAATCATTTATCTTAATTACGTTTGACATATTTCCTCCTAATACCGGTTAGCCTAAGATTTTTTTAAGATCCGCTTCCGGTGTGCTTATAGGAGATATATTATAATTTTCTACCAAATATTTCAACACATTAGGTGAAATAAATGCAGGTAAAGTCGGTCCTAAGAAGATGTTTTTTATTCCTAAATGAAGCAATGTAAGCAAAATACATACCGCTTTCTGTTCATACCATGACAAAATCATTGATAATGGAAGTTCGTTAACTTCGCAGCCAAATGCCTTAGATAATGCTATTGCCACTTTGATTGCTCCATAAGCGTCATTACACTGTCCCATATCCATTATTCTTGGAAGTCCACATATTTCTCCCAAATCCAAATCATTAAATCTGTACTTTCCACAGGCTAATGTTAAAATAACTGAATCTTTCGGTGACTGTTTTACAAATTCAGTATAATAATTTCTTCCAACTTTTGCTCCGTCACATCCACCTACAAGGAAGAAATGACTTATCTGCTTATTCTCTACAGCCTCAATAATTTTATCAGCAACGCTTAAAACTGAGCCGTGTCCAAAACCTGTAACAACATATTTTCCACCATTTATACCTGTATTTTCTTTGTCTTCCTTGTAGCCGCCAAGTTCCAACGCCTTGTTAATAACCGGAGTAAAATCTTTCTCTTCTCCATCTCCTTCAATGTGAACCATTTCAGGGTATGACACAACTTCTGTTGTAAAAACTCTATCCTTATAGCTTTCCTTAACCGGCATTAAACAATTAGTTGTAAACAATACAGGTGCCGGAATGTTGTCAAATTCCTTCTGCTGATTCTGCCATGCAGTTCCGAAATTTCCTTTTAGATGCGGATATTTCTTTAACTCCGGATAGCCGTGAGCCGGCAACATTTCACCGTGAGTATAAATGTTGATGCCCTTTCCTTCCGTCTGCTTCAACAAAACTTCCAAATCCTTTAAATCGTGACCTGTTATTACAATAAAAGGTCCTTTTTCTATAGTTAATGGCACTTTCACAGGAGTTGGTGTTCCATAGCTTGATGTGTTTGCTTTATCGAGTAATTCCATACACTTTAAATTCTTCTCGCCAACTTCCATTGCCACTTCAATTAATCTATCCATTTCTAAGTCATAAGTTATAATCGACAATGCCTTGTAGAAAAACTGATTTACTTCTTCACTTTCATAACCTAGTACCATTGCGTGATACGCATACGCAGCCATTCCTCTTATTCCAAATAAAATAAGTGACTTTAATGATCGGATATCCTCATCTTCATTCCACAATAAATTCATATCAAAATCTTCAGTATTTCCGCAAGGTGCTGCGCAAGTAATACAATTAGGCGCAATTGCTTCTTTTTCCTTATGGACTTTTTCAATCATATCTTCCAACGTTTTATCGTTAAAGTTAACATTTGTAACTGTTGTAAACAATCCTTCAATTATAATTCTATCTGTTCTTTCAGACTTTTCATTGTGGCCGCAAGACTTGGCAAGTCCAATTACTGCTCCTGTTAATTCATCCTGCAATCTTGATGTATTAGCTGTCTTTCCACAAACACCTGCTGCTCCCATACATCCTGCACAGCCTGCTGTCTGCTCGCACTGAAAGCAAAACATTTTATAATTTAAATCTTTCCCCATATCTTTTTTCATTTTATTAACTTTCTCTTGGCAATTTATATTAAGATTACAGTGTCATAAGATTTTATTCCACCTGCGTATGTGAAATGGTGAGATAATTATCTCACCATTAACGCTTTTCACCATAATATGGTAGTTATTCATCGTTAACTAAATTGCCATATTCCTTTCTTTATTTTACTATTGACTTCATTGCCTTTCTGCAAGATAGATAATATTATAATTTATGATTATTTTATGTTGTTGTGACAACCATTTTATAAAAATATTAAATACAAAATTTGGAAATTTTAATAGTAGTTTTATATTCTTAAACTGAATTTTTATTTGTAATTTTTTGTTGTTTTATAATACGTATTTTCTCCAGCATTTTCATATTTAGTATTTTATTGTGTCTTATATTCATTTTATTAATTTGTTTTCTCTATTGAAAGAAATCCTGTATAGCCCTATTTATTGTAACTGTATTCAACGGTGCTTCCTTGCTTTCAAAAGTTGCAATAAAATTTCTTCCCTGCACATATCCGCTTTTTCCATATTGTTCAATTTTTTTAATTGCGTTTTTAACATATATTGAATCATCCATCATTCCAAAATGTTCCCACACATATTCGTGCCTTGTTCTTTTGTTCAATACTGTAAAGTCTGGTTTAACAGTACCATATCCTTTCAAACGTAATGGCAATTCATATACATAATTTATATTGTTTTTTGTCAAAGTATCAGCTATTATCTTCTCAGATTTAGACCTGACATATTCCCCCTTTTCTGTTATCAAACCTAATTCTTTTAATTGTTCATCCGGCTCAATTCTTCCTAAATTATTCTTAGACTCCTCCCACATTTTTGCATATTCTTCATCAGTTAATTCATATTTAGTAACAAAAATCCCTTTCTGCTCCGGCATAGAATCATATACTTCTAATAGTGAATTTGGATTGTACTTATTTAGAAACTTCCTTATTCTTCTCTCTTCAGCATCAATAGTTTTCAAAATCTTTTGGTCATACTCCTTTTGCGCCAGGGCTTTAATCAGGGCGGCGTTGCTCTTTTTTATAT
>OGJI01002350.1_pt1 | contig 17478 bp, 10 predicted proteins | sample 1572031 | NCBI WGS metagenome assembly OGJI01 (sample SAMEA2582119, study PRJEB24529) | metagenome | biome: Human gut stool | place: China | collected 2011
CCTTACTCTATTAACAGGTATCAATACTGTGCTGAAAACCCGTTAGCATACATTGATCTGAATGGAAAATTTCTGATAACAGCGATTTTAGCTACAGCAGCTATTGGAGCAGGTGTAGGAGCAGGAATAAATTTAATATCGCAAGGGATAAATATTGCGAGAGGAAAACAGAAAAAATTTAATGTTGGTTCTTTTTTTGGAAGTGCTATTGAAGGCGGAATTGTTGCAGGAGTAAGTGCGATTCCGGGTGTAGGAACAGTAGCTGTAGGATTATCGGCTGGAGTTGGAGGAGGAATTAACAGTGTGTTGAAGCAGTATGGAGAAAGTGGGGAAATAGATATAGGACAGGTGGCAGAAGATGCGATGGTTAGTGGTGTTGTTGGTGGGATTGCATATAAATTTACCAATATACGAAATGCTAAGGCAGGAAAAACACCGACTGCTCAGGAAATATCTGCAAATGCAAAGACAAGAGATGCGAGAAAAAAAGTATTAGATGAAATAAAAGCAAGTGGGAAGACTCCAAGCGGACTCAGACGAAGAGTTGATAGTTCGTATGCCTTAAAACACAAAGAATTATTAAAAAAATACGCTCAATCATCAATAGTTGGAAATAGTAAAGAACTACTTGCTAATCAGCTGGAGTATGAAACTGACATATATGTAATTAAAGGGCATGCAAATATAAAAGGATATATTAAAGATATGTTAAAAGATTTTTTGCCAATAGAAAACAGTGATGATTGGATAATGTCGATATTAAGCAACAATATTAAGGTCGATAAAGATGGTGAAGAAACGTTAGAAATTTGTGGAGTAATGGGATAGGAGATCAGCTATGAATATTAAAGAACTTGTACCAGTAATCAGCATTCTTTTATCCATAAGAATAGCTGAATACGCTATGAAAAAATATAAGGAACAGAAAGACGTTGAGGTAACAAAAAAGCAGAAATCCAGAAAGCAGACAAAAAAATATATAATTACAGCACCCAGCATCTTGAAAGTAGGATTACCATGCGGAATATTTTTTGGTTGTACAACTATTGCTTTTATTTTAAGTCAGATCTTCAAATGGGAATTTGTTCAACAGATAGAAAATTGTTATTTTATGTTGATTTGTTTGTTGGTATCTATAGGATTTACAGTATTAGGAATTGTTCTGACATTATATGGATACATATGGAAGATAGAATATGACACACAAGAGATTATCTACCGTTCTGCATTAGGAATTACAAGGAAATATAGAATTGAAGATATTACAAGATGCGTAGGAAAGAGAAGAAATCAATATCGCTTTTATCAGGGGGAGAAAAAGATATTCCAGTATGAAATGGATGCAGAAGGAGATGTTTATGATTTACTAATTATTTTGAAAAAAAGGGGGATAGATGAAGAAGAATTGATTCCATCTACGAAAGAGCACTGCATCGTAGAGCCAATGATTATCCGGAAAATATTGCCTATCATAGGTTTCTGCATTTATACTTTTTTTACAACTGTATTATTTTTGACTCGAGATGGGAAAATTTGGATGTATCTGTTGCTGGGAGTGATAGATTTACTGTTGCTTTATTACAGCGGTGTCTATTGGTATGATCAACTGGAAGTACAAGACAAACTTTATAAGAAAGATTTTCTAAAGAAAATGCGGACAGTTGAATTTAAAGAGATTACAAAGGTTGAGCAACACAAAAGTATAATAGAAAAGGAGTACATAATTATTTATGTAAAAGGAGAAAAACCAATAAAAATAGACAGATATAATGAAAATGTAGAAGTTTTGCTAATGAGATTAAAGGATGAAAAAATATCTGTAATGTGATTGATAAATAATGTGGAAGATTAGGATAAAGAAGAAGCAGTACTTATTCGGATAAAAAAGCGGAAAAGTAACAAAGGTAACGGACTTTGACGGGGAAAGCATCCGAAGGGAATATAATGTCTTAAACCGCCCAAGCAAGGTCATTGATAAAGAGGGAAGGGAAACCCTCCTGACCTATGACAGCATGTGGAACCTTGCCAGAGTGACAACACCGGATGGGGCAAGGACAACCTATCTTTATAACGAAGAGAACCTGCTATCCCGGATAAAGTATGCAGACGGCGCTGTGGTACGCTATACCTATGATGCCAATGGAAACCGGATTGGGGAGGAAGATGAAAACGGGGCAAAGACCACGTTTGTTTATGATGCCCTTGGAAGAGTGGTGGAAGTCAACGGGGAAGAAGGACTCCACTATGCCTATCGGTATGACGGGGAAGGAAATCTCATCGAGGCGGAGGATGCCCTTGGAAATAGGGTATCTATGGAATACGACGGAAACGGAAATCTGATAAAGGAAACCAATCAGCTGGGGGAAAGCCGCAGTTATGCGTATACGCCACTGGGAGATGTGGAAAGCATTACCGATGAGGCAGGGCGGACTACCTGTTACCAGTATCAAAAAGGCGGATTATTGGAAAAAATCCGATACGCAGATGGGACAGAGGAAGCCTTTACCTATGATGCTAACGGAAACCTGGAAACCCATACCCTTGCCACCGGGTTTGTGCTGACCTATGGATATGACAGCATGGACCGTATCGTAGAGATCATGGGAAGTGAAGGGGAAAAGAAATCTTATACTTATGATGCCCTTAGAAACGTGACTTCCATGACCGACGGGGAAGGGAATACGACCCGGTATGCTTATACCTTAAGCGGACAGCTTGCGAAGGTGACGGATGCCCTTGGAAATGAAACGGAATATCAATACGATGCCTGTGACCGTCTCACAGAGATTCGCCAGTATGGTGCAGAGGGAAGCCTGAAGGAGGATACAGAAATATCCGGTATGGATGCAGACTTTCTGGAAGCAGAGAGACAGAATGGAAGAAAACGGCGGTGTCAGATCACCCGTTATACCAGAGACCTGCGGGGACAGGTCACAGAAACTGTCGATGCACTGGGACAGAAGGAAACCTACACCTATGATAAAAAAGGGCAGCTTCTTGGAAAACTGGATAAGGAAGGGTATCTGACCAAGTATGCCTATACAAAACAGGGAGATCTATCCGGCATCCAGTATGCAGACGGAAAGGAAGTGAAGCTGTCCTATAATCCGCTCCGGCAGCTGATTGAGATACAGGACTGGCTAGGAAGCACAAGGATCACCCCGGATGCACTGGGCAGGGCAGAAAAGGTGCAGTACCCGGACGGAAGGGAAGTATCCTATACCTATGGAAAAGCAGGAGAGAGAAGAAGCATTACATACCCGGATGGAAAGACAGTATTCTATGGCTATGATGAGCAGTTCCGTCTTTCGGAACTGAAGGAAGGGGACAGCATCATTACCTATGGGTATGATACGGTGGGAAGACTGTGTGAAAAGCAGTTCCCGAATGGAACAAAGACTACCTACCGTTATGACAGAAAGGACCAGCTGACAGAACTGTTGCATCAAGACCAGGAGGGCATCCTTGACCGCTACACCTATCTGTATGACCTTTTGGGAAATAAGACCGGAATCACCAAGGAAAGAAGAGGGCTGGAGCGTGAGAGCGGACAGTACCGTTATGGGTATGATGCCCTGGGCAGGCTGTCAGAAATCCAAAAGGACGGAGAGATACAGTACCGTTATGGTTATGATGCCTTTGGAAACCGTACATGGAAAGAAGAAAGCGGGGAACAAACATCTTATCAGTATAATGCCCTGAACCAGCTGGTAAGCGAAAGACAGGGGGAAATCCGCAAAGAGTACGGTTATGATAAGAGAGGAAACTTAACCGCTATTCTTGAAAATGGGGCATGGAAGAAGCAGTATGTCTATGGAGCAATGAACCGTCTGGAAGAAGCGGTGGATGCGGCAGGCAAACAGGCAAGATACCAGTATAACGGGCTGGGACACCGGGTAGGAAAGCAGGAGGGTGTCCTTCCAAAAGAAAAACTGGAGAAGCTGGACCCGCAGAGAAGAGTCGGCATGGAGATTGGAAACAGCCGTCAGATTACTTATACCCTGGATCTGACCAGACAGTACTATAACCTTCTGGAGCGGACAGAAGAAAGCCAAAGCCAGAGATACTTTTGGGATGGGAACGTGGCAGCGTATGAGGAGAATGGGGAAAGGAACTATTACCTTCAGGATGAGCTGGGAAGTCCGCTTCGGATTGAGGACAGTGCCGGAACAATCAAAGAGAGCTATGGATATGGAGCCTTTGGGGAAGACCTGTACCAGAACCAGGGGGAGATGCAGCCGTTTGGCTATACGGGATACCAAAGAGATGAGATAGCAGGGACGTATTATGCCCAGGCGAGGGAATATCTGGCAGAGAGTGGAAGGTTTGCAGGGCAGGATTTGATTGCCGGTTTTATGGATCTGCCATTCAGTATGAACCGATATAGTTACTGCTTTAATACACCGGTGGTCTTGGTAGACTTAGATGGTGCATGGCCAAAATGGATTACGGATATTGGTGGAGCAATAGATGAAGGAGTGCAATGGGTAGAAAATAAAGTTAGTAGTGCGATTAGGTGGGGATATGAGGAAATTTGGTCTAAACACATTTATGGAGAAGATTTAGTCTTATACGAGACTACAACGGGAGGTGGCTCTTATGAAGTTACTAGTCATCGAGGAGGTAGTATAATTGTTGCTCAAAAAGATATTTTGGGAAACTTTACGGGATGGACATTAGATTTATCCATAAATTTGCCTCATGGATTAAAAGTCGGAAGTAAATTAACAGGCAAAGATTGGAATCCAGAAACATGGAAATATAATCATGGAATTGAGTATACAAATCAAGATACGGGAATTTCTTATAAAGGTGGGACATACATGGATAAAAATGGAATAGGTTATAATCATGTATATGGTGGAACATCTGGAAACTTGCCATTAGAATTACCAGATAGTACAAAAATTGACGAATATGCAGATGTTTCATGGAGTTTCTCTCAAGATTTTCAAATATCTAATTGGAAGCTAATATTAGAGACAGTTGGAGTTGTCACAGCAGCAATTTTGTTCGTAGTGGTAGTATTAGATGATGCAACAATAGTGGGGGTATTAGATGATGCGGCACTGGCACCATTAGCTGCGTACATTGCATCGGTAGCTCCTTCCTTTTATCAATGGTTTATCAATAGTGCACCTAAAATGGCAACTTGTGGAGGATAAAAAATGAAAAGTATAAAAAAAATAATAAAAATAGTAATTTTAGTAATAGGCATAGTATTTGCATTATTAATAGCAATCGGAATGTTGGTAGATGGAGATATATTAAAGATAGAAGAAAATGATGTATCAATAGAATATACCCCTAAAGATATTGGTAATTATGTCAATGAAGAGGAAATAGAAGACTCACATTATTTTTCCTCTTTGGAAGAAGCTATAAAAGCAGACAATCCTAAAGAAGTCGATTTAGAGTATCAAAATAATATTGAAGAATTAATTAAAAGATTTGATAGTGATAAATATGTAACGATATATTTTAAATCAAAAAAAGATAATGATACAGAATGCATTACGATGGCAAAATTTATTAAAAAATTAATTAATGGATCTGAAAAATATGCTTTCTTATCTAGTATACCAACAGAAATAAGATCAAATGCAAAATCAGTAGGAAGCATTAAAAATTTGATACGTGATCAATTAACTCTTAGTGACTATACTCAAAATATGAATGTTAATCCAGAAAATACAAGATTTGTTTTTGGGGATTGCAAATCAAAAGAAGTGTATAAAATGAAAATAGAAGGTCAAGAACCCACCGAGGTTATTCAATATGAGTCATGTCAAGGGAAAAGATATTTTTGGTACTATGAAAATTTAGAAAGTAACATTGCAGGGAAAAATTTAAAGTTTACATTAGAGTAACATAAATTTAAAATTACCATATGTGAAATGCTAGGAAGATACCATAAGAAAGGAGAAAAGAAAACATGGGGAGAAATAATATATCCATCAAAACATACAAAAGAAAACCGCAGATCTGGTTCGGGACAGAAGCAGATTCGTTTTCTTATGACTTTGTATGGCATCTTCCAATGCAGATGTGTCTGGATGGAGATATCTTGAGTTTCAAAAGAGAGGGAAATATTCCGATTTTTTTGAATCATCAGATTGTGAATGAGGAGAAGATTTCCATTAAAAATGGTGATCAGATACAGATTGAAGAGCTTTCGATTACATTTTTTAAAGAAAAACTGGAAGTTCAGGCAGATACAGAATGTTTTGAAACAACGTTACTTCCGGAACGCCAGGAAGAAGAATATTTTGAAGGCTTTCCTTTCTATAAACGTTCTCCAAGAGTTGTATATCAGAGAAAAGAGGAAAAAGTGGAAATTAAAGTTCCTCCCAGGAAAAAAGAAATGTCCAGAGGTAGTCTGGCACAACTGATTATTCCTCCTCTTTGCATGATGGCACTTACCATTGCCATGGGTGTGTTTATGAAACGAGGACCTTATATGTATATGACAGCAGGAATGACTGCCATTACCTTAATCTTTTCCATTCAAAGATATGTAAGCGAAAAGCGGAACATTAAGCAGGAAAATAAGGATCGGGAAATCATGTATGATGATTATCTTCTTCGCAAACGAAAAGAAATCAAGAAGTTAAGGAAAGAAGAACGGGAAGCAATTGATTATCAGACACCAACACTTCCTATGCTGCAGGACATGGTACTGGAATACAGCAGCCGTATTTATGAACGTTCTATTTTAGATGATGACTTTTTAAAAGTAAATTTAGGATACCGAAAAGGTGAGTCCCAGATAGAAGTTTCTTATGAAGATAAAGAACTGGATATGACAAAGGATGAATTGATTGACCGGGCGAAAAAAATACCGAAGGAATTTCAAAAAGTAGAGCAGATCCCCGTAGAGATTGATCTGAAAAAGGCACATTTAGGTCTGGTAGGAAACAAGAGAAATATCCATGAGCAGTTGAAATATCTGCTTGCTCAATTAACCTTTTTCCAAAGTTACAGAGAACTGCAGATTGTGTTTATCCATAGCGGAGCATATACGGAGGACTTTCAATATATGCGCTGGTATCCGCATCTGCGATTGGAATTTATCAATGTGATCGGGGAGATTTATTCGGAGCAGATTCGAGATCAGATATTAGGAAGTATCCAGCAGATTTTAAAAGAGAGAAAACTAAAACAGGAAGAAGAAAAGAAAGCACACATTTTCCTTCCCTATTTGTTATTTATCATTGATGAACCCAAATTGATTTTAAATCATGCGATTATGGAATACCTGCAAAGCAGGGAAATGGAATTAGGCTTTAGTATGATGTATACGACTGATCAACAATCCAATCTGCCGGAAAATATTAGAACAATCTGTATTTTAGATAATTCAGAAGAGGCTCATCTTTTATTGGAAGAAGGAGAGAGAAAGAACCTTCGTTTTGAAGTGCAGCATACGGAAGGGATTCCGTTAGAGAAAATGGCAAGAGCGCTAAGTCCACTTATACATGAACAGGGCATTACTTCGCAGGTACCAGACAAACTGACCTTTTTTGAAATGTATGGAGTAGATAACACAGAACAGTTGGAAGTGGAAAAACGATGGGAGTCCCATAGTGCTTATAAAAGTCTTGCCGTTCCGATTGGTGCAAAGGCAGAAAATGATTTTACAGAACTAAACCTTCATGAAAAAGCACACGGACCGCATGGTCTTGTGGCAGGCACAACCGGGTCGGGGAAATCAGAAACCATTCAGACGTATATTTTGTCTCTTGCCGTGAATTTCCATCCCCATGAAGTTGGCTTTCTTTTGATTGATTATAAAGGTGGGGGAATGGCAAACTTGTTTGCAGATCTTCCGCATCTTTTGGGAACGATTACAAACTTAGACAAAGCAGAGAGTATGCGTGCAATGGCATCTATTAAGAGTGAACTGGCACGCAGACAGCGTATTTTTGCGGAGTATGGGGTAAATCATATTAATGATTATCAGAAATTATTCCGTATGGGGAAAGCAGAAGAACCGCTTCCGCATCTGTTTATCATCAGTGATGAATTTGCGGAGTTGAAGAAAGAACAGCCGGAATTTATGGCAGAATTAGACTCTACTTCCCGTATTGGACGAAGTCTTGGGGTGCATTTGATTCTGGCAACACAGAAACCATCAGGAGTAGTGGATGACCAGATTTGGAGTAACTCAACATTCCGTTTATGTTTGAAAGTACAAAATGCAGCGGATAGTAAAGAAATGCTCCATACGGCAGATGCAGCAAACATCACACAGGCAGGACGTGGATATTTACAGGTTGGAAATAATGAAATTTATGAATTGTTCCAGTCTGCATGGAGTGGTGCAGCCTATGGTACAAAAGAAGAACAAAAAGAGGAAGATGACAGAGTCTATCTGTTGAATGCACTTGGACAAGGAGAAGCGTTAAATAAGGATTTTAGTGGAACAAAGGAAAGCAAGCAGTTAAAGAAAAGCCAGTTAGACGTGGTGGTAGAACATCTTCAGAAGGTTTATGAAGAAGAACACTGCGTGAAAGTGAAAAAGACATGGCTTCCATCTCTGGCATTTCAGATACAGTCTCCTTATGTGTTGGACATTCAAGACAGTGTAAATTTCCAAAAGGTTGATTTGAAATTAGGGATTGGTATGATGGATATTCCGGAGGAACAGGCTCAGACAGAATATATCCTAGACTTTGAAAAGAATGGACATTTCTTGTATCTGTCTTCCAGCGGATATGGAAAAACCATGCTGCTTACACAGATTATTTTAGGATTGTCTGCCAAAAATGCTGTGAAAAATCTGAATTTCTATCTTTTGGATTTGGGAAACAGCGGAATGATCCCATTAAAGCAGCTTCCTCATGTGGCAGATTACATGAACATCGATCATGAAGAAAAAATAGGAAAATTCCAGAAATTAATTCTGGAAGAAATCAAAGAGAGAAAGAAAAAACTGGCACGTGCCATGGTACAGAATTTTTCTGTATATAATGAAACACAGCTAGAGCCATTAAAAGCCATTGTAATTGTGATTGATCAGTATGAAGTCATAAAGGAATTGGGCGAAAGTGTAGAAAACTTTATACAGAAGGTGTCAAGAGATGGTGCAGGACTTGGCATTTACCTGGCAGTTAGTACATCGAGAGACGGAGCAATGAGAAGTGCAGCCAGAAACAATTTCAAAGTCAGAATCGGCGGTTTTAATTTTGATGAAAGTGAACTTTCTTCCTTTGTTGGAAGAAGTCCATATAAATTGCCGGAAGAACATAAAGGAAGGGCTTTGGTAAAAACAGACAGTATCCATGTGATGCAGCTGTATACTCCGGTTCCTTTTGAAACGGAGAAAGAATATAATCAAAATCTAAAGGAACTTATTTTTGAAATAAGTCAGAAATCTTCGGAAGAAAAAGCAAAAGAAATCCCGGTTATGCCGGAAGAACTTACCATGCCAATGCTTCCTTCCTATCCGGGATATGAAAAGACAATCTGCAAAGTGCCGATTGGATTGGATACCGATACATTACAGGTTTACTATCTTTCAATGGAACAGGCTCCGGCATTTATTCTTGGAAATGCAAAGACAGGAAAGACAAATGTGATTAAAAATATGCTTACCCTGCTGTCAGATGAAAAAGTGTATGTATTTGACAATAAGAGTCATGCACTTGCCGCTTACCAGTCAAAAGAAAATGTGGTTTATGCAGGAGATAAGAGTGCTGTTGCTGCATCCTTAAATCAGATCAAGGAAGAGGTTTTTGCAAGAAAAGAAGAATATGAAGAAGCAAAACTGGATGATGTTTCCTTAAGCATGGAAACATTTGTGAAAACACTTCCACCAATCTATGTGATGGTAGATATGCTTCAGGAACTGTATGAGAATGTAGAAGAAGATAACAGCAGGATCGATATTTTGGAAGAAGCAGTCCGATACGGTATTTATGTATTAGTCACTTCAGAATTTAAAGTGAAGAAGATGACACGGAGTAAATTTATCGAAATGCTTTTGGCAAGCCGGGAAGTTTTAATTCTTGGAAACATCAAAGATCAGCTATTGTTCAGTTACACCGGAGTTCGGGAAGAAAATCGAAAAGTGGAATTTGGTTATTACCACAATGCAGGTGTGAACCGGAAAGTAAAATTGATTTTTCACAGGGAAATGAAATAAGAGAGAAAAGGGATATTATAGACGGATAAGACGCTGTAATATCCCTTTTCTATTTATATAAAAAAGTTAGAAGAGGATATGGTAGAATGCACAAAAAAGCACATGAAAAGATTGAAAAACAGGGCGAAATCATGTAAAATAAAGAAAAAATTGTGAAAAAAGAAACGTGATTTTATGAGTGCGAAACGAATGATTTTTGACGAGATGGGACAGAAAATATCAGCAGAGAAGAGTCATCTGTCATCGGTTATAAAAGAAAGGTGGAAGATAGATGAAGAGAGTATTCCAGGTAAGCGAGATCACACAGCTGTGTAAGGATATCAAAAGCATCTTAGAGCAGTGCAAGGAGCATGTGTCTGCTATGAGGACTTATGCAGACCAGGCAGGGGAAGCACTGGACGCAGTACCTTATGAAGTCCGTTACGGGATAGCCGTCCATGACGTTTCCCAGTTACGCAGCGCCTTAAAGACGGAACAGATGGAGACCGCATTGACAAAATTGGAGAAATGCCGCCAAAGAGCCTGCGACTTGATCCCGGCAGCCGATACGGACTATGCCTCCCAGACAAGAGAACTTGCAGGGGTAACGAAAAGCCTTCAGACACTTTTGGAGGAAATGGAGCAGTTTTTAATAGATACGCCGCTTACTACGGACTACTCAGCATTCAAAAAAGCCTTTGAAGAGGTGCAGGCAAGGTGGAACAAGGTAACGGAAAATGGGGAAAAGGCAGTGGAAAAGCTGATGGCAAACATCAAGGGAGCGGAAGCCATCTGCCATGCCTTTTCCAAGGACCCGGTAAATTTAAGCACGGGAAACTTTATCTATGACCGGACAGATCTGGAAGTCGGCGGAAGGGAGTCTTTTGCTTTCCGCCGTTTTTATAATGCCATCAATGCACACAGGGGTGTGCTTGGAAAAGACTGGAACCATAATTATGAGGTACATCTGGAATTTACAGACGGGGAAGCAGTGCTTCTTCGGGAGGATGGAAAAGAGGAGCGGTTCTTCTGGGAAAAAGACCGTTACCTTTCCCTGTTTGCCAGCGAAGGTGCTTTGGAAAAAGAGAAAAACGGATATACTTATCGTACAAGAGCTCAGAAAACATACCGCTTTGACAAAGAAGGGAAATGCCTGGAAACCGAGTCTCTTACGGGTAGCCGTATCACGTTTGCTTATGAAGAGGAAGCACCGTTTCGTCTGGTGAAGGTCCAAAAAGAGACCGGGGAATTCTTTGCCTTTTTCTATGACACAGAGGGTATGTTGGAGCGTGTAGAAGACCATACAGGAAGAGGCGTGGCATACAAGTATCAGGGAGAACTTTTGAAGGAAGCCACACTTCCGGACGGGAATGCTTTCCGTTACGGTTATACCCCGCAGGGAAAACTGGAGCAGGTGGAGAACCCAAGGGGGATCATGACGGTAGAAAACTTCTTTGATGAGGAACACCGAACCACCTTACAGAAGTTCCCGGACGGGACACAGATGTCTTATACATATGACGAGGAAAAGAAAACGGTGGAGCTTACCGAGCGGAACGGAAGCCGTGTGGTTTATGTCCATGATGATAAGTACCGGGATATCAAGCATATCCACAGCAACGGGGAGGAACGCTTTGCCTATAACCAGAACAATCAGAAGACCTTATATGTGGACCGCCTGGGGAATAAAACCCAGTATGCCTATGATCCGGCAGGAAATCTGGTGCGTGTGATCGACACCCTTGGAAATAAGACGGAAATCCGGTATGGAGAAAAGAACCAGCCAACCGGGATCAAGATAAATGGAAGAGAAAAACTGTGCGGGGAATACGATGCCCAAGGAAGGCTTGTAAAAACCAAAGATGCCCTTGGAAATGAAGTGGAGATTGCTTATACAGCGTCCGGGTGGCCGCAGACCATCCGGCAGGCAGACAAAAGCAGGATCACGCTTTCCTATGATGCAAGGGGAAACATCACAGCGATGGAAGATGCACAGGGAAATGTCACCCGGTATGGGTATAATGCCCTGAACCGGATGACAGAAAGCATAGACGGAAAAGGGAATGTTACCCGTTACACCTATGACATCATGGGCAATGTGACCTGTGTGGAAAATGCGGAAGGAAACTGCCAGAGCTACGAATACAATGCAAGCGGAAAAGTAACAAAGGTAACGGACTTTGACGGGGAAAGCATCCGAAGGGAATATAATGTCTTAAACCGCCCAAGCAAGGTCATTGATAAAGAGGGAAGGGAAACCCTCCTGACCTATGACAGCATGTGGAACCTTGCCAGAGTGACAACACCGGATGGGGCAAGGACAACCTATCTTTATAACGAAGAGAACCTGCTATCCCGGATAAAGTATGCAGACGGCGCTGTGGTACGCTATACCTATGATGCCAATGGAAACCGGATTGGGGAGGAAGATGAAAACGGGGCAAAGACCACGTTTGTTTATGATGCCCTTGGAAGAGTGGTGGAAGTCAACGGGGAAGAAGGACTCCACTATGCCTATCGGTATGACGGGGAAGGAAATCTCATCGAGGCGGAGGATGCCCTTGGAAATAGGGTATCTATGGAATACGACGGAAACGGAAATCTGATAAAGGAAACCAATCAGCTGGGGGAAAGCCGCAGTTATGCGTATACGCCACTGGGAGATGTGGAAAGCATTACCGATGAGGCAGGGCGGACTACCTGTTACCAGTATCAAAAAGGCGGATTATTGGAAAAAATCCGATACGCAGATGGGACAGAGGAAGCCTTTACCTATGATGCTAACGGAAACCTGGAAACCCATACCCTTGCCACCGGGTTTGTGCTGACCTATGGATATGACAGCATGGACCGTATCGTAGAGATCATGGGAAGTGAAGGGGAAAAGAAATCTTATACTTATGATGCCCTTAGAAACGTGACTTCCATGACCGACGGGGAAGGGAATACGACCCGGTATGCTTATACCTTAAGCGGACAGCTTGCGAAGGTGACGGATGCCCTTGGAAATGAAACGGAATATCAATACGATGCCTGTGACCGTCTCACAGAGATTCGCCAGTATGGTGCAGAGGGAAGCCTGAAGGAGGATACAGAAATATCCGGTATGGATGCAGACTTTCTGGAAGCAGAGAGACAGAATGGAAGAAAACGGCGGTGTCAGATCACCCGTTATACCAGAGACCTGCGGGGACAGGTCACAGAAACTGTCGATGCACTGGGACAGAAGGAAACCTACACCTATGATAAAAAAGGGCAGCTTCTTGGAAAACTGGATAAGGAAGGGTATCTGACCAAGTATGCCTATACAAAACAGGGAGATCTATCCGGCATCCAGTATGCAGACGGAAAGGAAGTGAAGCTGTCCTATAATCCGCTCCGGCAGCTGATTGAGATACAGGACTGGCTAGGAAGCACAAGGATCACCCCGGATGCACTGGGCAGGGCAGAAAAGGTGCAGTACCCGGACGGAAGGGAAGTATCCTATACCTATGGAAAAGCAGGAGAGAGAAGAAGCATTACATACCCGGATGGAAAGACAGTATTCTATGGCTATGATGAGCAGTTCCGTCTTTCGGAACTGAAGGAAGGGGACAGCATCATTACCTATGGGTATGATACGGTGGGAAGACTGTGTGAAAAGCAGTTCCCGAATGGAACAAAGACTACCTACCGTTATGACAGAAAGGACCAGCTGACAGAACTGTTGCATCAAGACCAGGAGGGCATCCTTGACCGCTACACCTATCTGTATGACCTTTTGGGAAATAAGACCGGAATCACCAAGGAAAGAAGAGGGCTGGAGCGTGAGAGCGGACAGTACCGTTATGGGTATGATGCCCTGGGCAGGCTGTCAGAAATCCAAAAGGACGGAGAGATACAGTACCGTTATGGTTATGATGCCTTTGGAAACCGTACATGGAAAGAAGAAAGCGGGGAACAAACATCTTATCAGTATAATGCCCTGAACCAGCTGGTAAGCGAAAGACAGGGGGAAATCCGCAAAGAGTACGGTTATGATAAGAGAGGAAACTTAACCGCTATTCTTGAAAATGGGGCATGGAAGAAGCAGTATGTCTATGGAGCAATGAACCGTCTGGAAGAAGCGGTGGATGCGGCAGGCAAACAGGCAAGATACCAGTATAACGGGCTGGGACACCGGGTAGGAAAGCAGGAGGGTGTCCTTCCAAAAGAAAAACTGGAGAAGCTGGACCCGCAGAGAAGAGTCGGCATGGAGATTGGAAACAGCCGTCAGATTACTTATACCCTGGATCTGACCAGACAGTACTATAACCTTCTGGAGCGGACAGAAGAAAGCCAAAGCCAGAGATACTTTTGGGATGGGAACGTGGCAGCGTATGAGGAGAATGGGGAAAGGAACTATTACCTTCAGGATGAGCTGGGAAGTCCGCTTCGGATTGAGGACAGTGCCGGAACAATCAAAGAGAGCTATGGATATGGAGCCTTTGGGGAAGACCTGTACCAGAACCAGGGGGAGATGCAGCCGTTTGGCTATACGGGATACCAAAGAGATGAGATAGCAGGAACCTACTATGCCCAGGCGAGAGAATATCTCGCAGAGAACGGAAGGTTTGCAGAGCAGGATTTGATTGTTGGTTTTGTTGAGTATCCAGAAACACTTAATAGATATAGTTATTGTTGGAATAATTCTTTAATATATGCAGATTACAATGGGGAATTTCCAACAATTATTGCAGGAGCTTTTATTGGAGCTGCTACAGCAGGAATATTTTCACTTGCAACACAAATAATTTTGGATAGAAAGTTAAATCTAAAAGAGGTTGCTGTAAATGCCATAGGTGGGGCTATAAAAGGTGGGATTGCAGGAAGTGGAATAGGAATAGTTGGTGGTGTACTTGCCACAGGAGCTACAGGAGCGGCGACAAGTGTTGCAACTCAAATTTATGCAGACGATAAAAAATTGAGTGAGGTTAATTGGGGATCAGTGGTAATAGATGGAGGTATTGATGCTTTAACTTATGGTGCTGGAAAATATAAAATTAAAGGGAAAGGACCTACTGTCCAAGAACAATTGAGAAAAACTAATGATGATGTGCATAAGGCAAAATTACATTTGGCAGGATATGGAAAGAAGCGAATGAAAGGCCAAAGTTATCAACGTGCAACAAGAAAAGTAAAGGAACTTGAGATATTACAAGATGAACTAGGAAAAAAATGGTTAAAGCAAAAATTGGTGGAGTCTGCCAAAGACATAAATGAAAGTTTTGGAAAGAAAATGATGGGAAAAGTATTGATGTTAGAATTGGGAACTATACAAGGAATAAATAATGTTGAACGATGTGAAGCGTAGGAGGTATAATGGAGATGAATGAATTTATACGCATGTTTTTGAGAATGTTTATACAAGTAGGTCCATATCTTGTTGTTTTTGTTGTATTGGGATATATCATAAAACTTCAAGAAAAGAAGGCGAAAGAACGAGAAGAAGAACAAAAAAAAGGGATTATAAAAACACATTATGTTGTAAAGACCGAAAAAATACTCGCAATAATGTTTGTTGTAGGTACAATATTCTTTGCTTGTTGTATGGCTATGGGAATAGCACAACAAGAAGATACATTTGTTGTATGTGTATTTGGCTTCTTTTTTTTAGTTGGCATAGTTGGTACAGTAAATATGATGGTATGGAAATTAGAAGTCAATGGAGATGAAATTATATGGCGTTCAACTTTTGGAAATAAGAAAAATTTTCAGTTTGGAGATATTACATATTGTGAGAGAAAGAAAAGTTCTATTCGGGTTTATGTAAATGGAGAAAAGTTATTTACTATTGATGGAGGCGTTGATAAAAGCGAATTTATGGATGATATAGAAAGGCGAAAAATACCAGTAAAATCATATTATGTCAATCAATTAAAAAAGAATAGAAAATAATACCATTTTTGTACCAGAACCAGGGGAAGATACAGCCGTTTGGTTATACGGGCTACCAAAGAGATGAGGTGTCAGGTACTTATTACAGCGTCAATTGGCAAAAAAATGGTTAAATGAAAAAACGACAGACGGTATCAAAGAAATAGAGGGAAATTTTGGGAAAATAAAAGGTACTAAGTGGGGAAATAAAATTTTTAAATCTGATAGGTACTATAGAAGTCAAATTACACGTGCTAGAAATGCTTGGAAAAATAACAAGATTGTTAAACCAAGATTTAGTACATATATGAATGGATTTATAGGAGTATCTGGAATGGAAGTAATTGATAAAGTTACAGATTTACAATCAAGTTATATGCCAGGAATAAATATAAAAGAGGAACTTAAACGTATATTAAATGATATTTATAATCAAGGGGAGGAATGGGTAACGGAAACAAATGAAATAAAAAATTATACCAACCAAATTTTAGATAAAATGCTAAAAACTATTACAAACGAGGAACTAGAAGCTGTATTATGCCTAGAATAGTAGGAGGAAAGAGTATGCTTTTTTTAAGAATTCTTATTGTAGCATTTATTGTAACGGGAATAATGGACTTATTAGCAAAAAAAGTAGGAAAAAAACAGGAGCATTGAAAAAATTTGTCGTACGAGCTCCACTAGATTTTGCAGGATTGGGAACTATAGTAATGATAATAGTCATTGGTGCCTTGGTTTTTGCTCAAGTAGAAAATCAGGACATCCCATTACCAATTATGGTGATTTTTATATTAGTTGTAATAATTCCGGGTTTTTTACTCATGGTAGCTCCTATAAAAGGGGTATGGGATATCATTGTAGATGGTGATGATATTACTGTGGTGAAAGCATTTATTTTTAAACGTCATTGGAAATTTTCTGATATTAGTTATGGGAAAGTGACTAGAGGAGGAATGAAAATATATGTGGAAGGGGGAAAGAAAAAAGCCTTTTTTGTAGATGGAATGTGTGAGCATTTTTCTAACTTTATGAAACGAATGGAAAAAGAAGGGAAAAATATCATATATCCTGAAGGAATGTAATTGTATACAGATGGAAAAACCGTGCACTATGGCTATGATGAGCAGATACGACTTTTCGAACTAAAAGAGGGAGGCCGGATCATCAGCTATGGGTATGATGCATTGGGCAGACTGTCAGAAATCCAAAAGGACGGACAGATACAGACAGCGTATGGATATGATGCCTTTGGAAACCGTACATGGAAAGAAGAAAATGGCGAAAGGACTTCGTACCAGTACAATATCCTCAACCAGATGGTGAGCGAAAAGCATAGAGAAGTCTGGAAAGAGTACGGCTACGATAAGAGAGGAAACCTAACCGGCATCCAAGAAAATGGGGCATGGAAAAAACAGTATGTCTATGGTGCCATCAACCGTCTGGAAGAAGCAGTG
>OGJI01002416.1_pt1 | contig 17073 bp, 20 predicted proteins | sample 1572031 | NCBI WGS metagenome assembly OGJI01 (sample SAMEA2582119, study PRJEB24529) | metagenome | biome: Human gut stool | place: China | collected 2011
CAGAGTAGAGTGACACTCCTGCGTTTGTAACGCTCGCACGCGGCACAGCCTACTAGCTCAGACAGCATTCAGCCTGCAGCTCCGGGAGGTATTCGCCTGCTGTTCTGCGGCCCCTTGCACCAACCGGGGTTTCTCTGGACAGAACACTTCAGGGTACTTATTCCCTTCATCGCCATTAACAAAACTTACTTTATCACAAGAACACGGGCTTGTCAAGCCCCGGATTCCGACGGGAACGCTCCCCTGTTACTGGCGGCCGGTACCCAGCATTTCCCGCGCATTTGCCCGGGAAAGCTCGGTCACATGATCGCCGGAGATCAACCGGGCCAGTGCTTCCACGCGGCCCTCCGTATCCAGCGGGTGGATCTCGGTATAAGTGCGATCGTTCGTCACATTTTTCTGGATCAGCAGGTGGCAGTCAGCCAGTGCGGCGATCTGTGCCGTATGGGTGATGCACAGGATCTGATGTCCCTGTGCGCTCTGCCGCAGCACCTCACCGATCCGTCCGGCGGCCTTGCCGGAAACACCGCTGTCGATCTCATCGTAGATCACCGTGGGCACTGCATCCCGGTCTGCCAGCGCATTTTTGATGGCAAGGGTAATGCGGCTCAGCTCACCGCCGGAGGCAATGCGGGCCAGCGGTTTCGGGGCTTCACCGGCGTTCGTGGAGATGTAGAATTCCACGCTGTCCTGTCCGTGGCTTGCCAGCGGCCCACGGGCGTGGTGCAGCGTCATGCGGACACCCGGCATATTCAGGAACTGCAAGGTATCGGTAATGCGTGCATTCAGCTCGTCAAAGGCTTTCAGACGGGTCTGGGTCAAGGCCTCCGCCTTTTCGCGCGCCAGACCATACAGGCGCAGCTTTTCCGCCTGCAGCTGATCGTGCCGCTGCTCCGAGAACTGGATCTGTTCCAGTTCCTCCCGTGCTTTCTGTCCAAAGGCAATGATGTCCTCCACCGTATCACCGTACTTGCGTTTGAGACGGTACAACAGATCCAGCCGCTGTTCGATCTCATCCAGCTCGGCGTCGTTCGTGTCGTAGGCATCCAGCCGGTCGATCAGCTCTGCCGCTGCGTCCTTGGCCGAATAGTACAGGTCCATCAGCGTGCCGGACACCCCGGAAAGTGACTCGTCCAGCTGGGCGGCCGTATCCATGGCGTTGGATGCCTCACCCAGCAGATCCACTGCGCCGGGGGTGTCATCGTCCCCGGACAGCAGCGCATGGGCCTTTGCCACCCGGTCCCGGATGGTGGAAGCATTGGCCAAGACCTTGCGCCGTGCTTCCAGGGTCTGCTCCTCGCCGGCGGTCAGTCCGGCTTCTTCGATCTCCTGCACCTGATAGCTCAGCAGGTCGATCCGTCGCTGCTTTTCCGCCTCGTCGGTGATCATGGCGTCCAGTTCCTTCTTGACCTTGACCAGGCTCCGGTACAGCACATAATACTCCTGATAGAGTTTGGCGTTCTGCGCATAATCGTCCAGAATGCTCAGATGGTGTGCCGGATTCAGCAGTCCCACCGAGTCGTGCTGGCCATTGATATTGATCAGACCTCCGCACAGCTCCCGCAGCACAGCCGCCGTGGTGGGCATACCGTTGATCCGGCAGCTGCTCTTTCCTTCGGCGGTGATCTCACGGCTCAGAAGCAGCTCTGCCGAGCGCTCATAACCGGCCGCTTCCAGTTTGTCCAGCACCACATCCGGGATCTGCGCAAAAGACGCACGGATCACCGCTTTGGACGCACCCGTGCGCACAAGATCCTTGGAAGTCCGATTGCCCAAGATCGCATTGATGGAGTCGATCAGAATGGACTTGCCCGCACCAGTCTCACCGGTGAGGACGTTCAGCCCCGGCTGAAAATGAACTTCTGCCTTCTGGATGACCGCGACATTTTCAATTTGCAGGCAGCTTAACATGGTTTATCGTCTCTCCCGCGTTTGTTTTACCCGATGTGCCGGGTCAGTTCCGTGCAGATGGTCTTGGCGTCCCGCTCGGAGCGGGCAACGATCAGAAAAGTGTCATCACCCGAAAGGGTGCCGACCACGTTTTTCCACTGCAATGCGTCAAATACCTCACAGGCTGCATTGGCCATGCCGGAATAGCACTTGACCAGCACCACATGGCCTGCATAGTCCACCCCCAGCACCGACTCATGAAAGATCGTCTCAAACCGGCCCTGGGTCTTGGGGTTAAAGCTCTCGTTCCGGCTGGAAACATAGCGGTAGCCCTCTGCAGTGGCAGCCTTGACCAGGCACAGCTCCCGGATATCCCGCGAGATCGTGGCCTGAGTCACATCAAACCCTTCCTTGCGCAGATAGTCCAGCAGCACTTCCTGCCGACTGATCGGATGCTCCTGCACAAGACGGAGAATGGTCTGCAGGCGGTCTCCCTTACTTTTTGCTTCTTCTTTGCGGACATGTGCCATAGTTCGTCGTATCTCCTTTTATCGTCTGCTGCGCAATTTCTGGTCGATGGCCTGGAACTGATCCGCCTTGCTGAAGGTGATCAGCTGCACCACCTGATCCGAAAGCCGGACTTCTGCCGTTGCGCCCGCCTTGAGCGGGAATCCTGCTGCACCGTCACAGCTGATGAACACCTCGCCGTCGGCCACTTGACCGACGCAGATGTTCAGCTTGCGTTCCTGCGCAAACACCATGGCCGGGCTGGCAAGACTGTGAGGGCAGATTGGCGTGACGACCACGCCTTTGGTCTGCGAATCCAGAATAGGCCCGCCTGCGGCCATCGAATACGCAGTAGAGCCGGTCGGCGTCGCAACGATCACACCATCGCCCCGGTAATGCTCCACCAGAATGTCATCGCAGTAAATGCTGAAATCAATGGCCTGCTGCAGGCGGCCTTTTGTCACGACAACGTCGTTCAGTGCATGGCCTTCCCAGCCGTCATGGCCCAGAACATGGGCGTAGAGCAGCATCCGGTTGTCCAGCTGGAACTCGCCCCGCGCCACGGCAGGCAGCTTGCTTTCCATCTCGCTGACCTCGCAGGTAGCCAGAAAACCGCAGCGGCCCAGGTTGATGCCCAGGATCGGCTTTGCATGCTTGAGCGAAAGATTCGCCTCATGCAGGATCGTTCCGTCTCCGCCGATGGTCAGGATCACGTCCGTACGTTCCAGACACTGTTCCAGCGGCAGATATACAACGCCGGCCGCATTGCAGACCGTGCGCAGATCCTCGCACATCAGCACCGATGCGCCATGATTCTGCAGGATCTGCGCTGCACGCAGAGCGACCTCACTGGCCGAGATCTTTCCAGGGTTCGGAGAAATGTAAACCGTCATGCCGAAGCCTCCTGTTTTGGTTCTGTATCCGCATCGTTCAGCGGTCCAGCGTGGAATGGCTTGCAGCCACGACCTGTTCGGCGGCCGCATCGTCCAGCACGCAGGGCTCCTCGCTCTTCTGCACGAACATCAGATATTCGATGTTGCCTTCCGGACCTTTCACCGGGCTGAAATCCAGCCCGCGCACAGCAAATCCGTTGGCAGCCGCATAGCCCATGGCATTGTGCAGCACTTCGCGGTGGGTGGCGGGGTCACGCACCACGCCGTTCTTGCCCACTTTTTCGCGCCCGGCTTCAAACTGCGGCTTGACCAGACAGACGCCCATGGCGTCCGGCGTGGTGATGGCCTGTGCCACCGGAAAAATATGATGCAGCGAGATAAAGGAAACGTCCACGCTGAAGAACTCGATCGGTTCATCCAGAGCCTCCGGCGTAACGTTGCGGATGTTGGTGCGCTCCATGTTGATCACGCGCTCATCGGTGCGCAGCTTCCAGGCCAGCTGGCCGTAGCCCACATCCACTGCGTAGACCTTGACCGCACCGTTCTGCAGCATGCAGTCGGTAAACCCGCCGGTCGATGCACCAATGTCCATGCACACCTTGCCCTTGGGCGTCAGCGGAAAACACTGCATGGCTTTTTCCAGCTTTAGGCCGCCGCGGCTGACATAACCGATGTCGTGCCCGCGCACCTCCACCTTGGCATCTTCCTTGATCATCTCACCGGCCTTGTCCACCTTCTGTTCGTTGACAAACACCACACCGGACATGATCATGGCCTTGGCGCGTTCACGGCTCTGGATCAGACCATGCTGAACCAGATATTGATCCAATCGAATTTTCACGATACGTTTTCTCCTTTCATCCAGGCATCCATCACCTGCTGTGCAAGGGTGTCGGCATCCAGCCCGGTGACCTGCTTGATCTGCGGGACAGTTGCATGGGGCAGGTTGGCCGTATGCACAGCAGCGTGCAGGAAGGTTCCATTCCAGCCCGCCTGCTGCAGGCAATAGGCCAGATGCTCCCCGATGCTGCCCCATTCCACACATTCTTCTGCAAATAGCACGATTTTATAATCCTTCACAGCTTCGATCATTTTTTCTGTAAAGGGGAACAGCTTTACAAGTTTAAGTGCGTCGCAATTGATACGATGCTCCGTAAGTTTTTCACATGCAGTCAGAATATCATCCATTTCATCCGCATAGCTGATCAGCACCGCCTGGGCGCCCTCGGTTCTGTGCAGGAAATCATAGTCCTGCCCGCTGCAGCCATACTGCGCCAGACGGGCATTTTCCCCACCCCGCGGATAACGGATCGCACGGGGGCCTCTGCAGCCGTCCTTCAGCAGCTCGTGCAGCCAATAGGTCAGCTCCGCATAATTGGAAGGTGCATAGAGCGGCATACCGACCTGGCTCAGGAAAGCCGGGTCGTAAACGCCCTGATGCGTTTCTCCGTCTGCCGGAACAAAACCCGCGCGGTCAATGGCGAACACGACGTTCTCCTGCAGCAGGTTCACATCGTGCAAGATCTGATCGTAAGAGCGCTGCAGGAAGGTGGAGTAAATGCACACCACCGGCAGCATGCCCTGACTGGCCAGACCCGCCGCAAAGGTCACGGCGTGCTGCTCTGCCATGCCTACGTCAAAGAACCGCTCCGGCGCACTGTGGGAAAAGAACTGCAGCCCGGTGCCATATTTCATGGCCGCAGTAATGGCGCAGATGCGGCTGTTCTGTGCCGCTTCCCGCGCAAGCGCCTGCCCGAAGGTCGTCGAAAACGATTCCTTGGGAGCCACCTCCGGGTCGGGCATCCCGTCCGGGTCAAAGGCCGATACCCCGTGGTAGTTGCCCGGGTTCATCTCGGCCGGCTGATATCCTTTGCCCTTTTTGGTCACAACATGCAGAAAGTGCGGGCCGGGCCGCTGGCTGATGGTGCGCAGGGTCCGCTCCAGTTCTTCCTCATTGTGTCCATCCACCGGCCCAATGTACTGGAACCCCATGTCCTCAAACATGGTCGAGTGGTACATTGCCCGTCGGAGCAATGTTTTACCCTCGGTCAGGGCTTTTTTCAGCGGGGTGCCCACCACCGGGACACTGTCGAGGAAGCTCCGCACATTGTCCTTGGCGTCAAAATATGCCGTCGTCGTGCGCAGGTGGGTCAGATACCGCGCCAGCGCGCCCACATTGTGGGAAATGGACATCTTGTTGTCATTCAGGATCACGAGCAGATTGTCCAGGGAGCCGATGTTGTTCATGCCCTCGTAGACCATGCCGCCTGTAAAGGCACCATCGCCGATGACCGCAACCACCCAGCCCGGCTCATGCCGGATCTTCTTGGCCCAGGCCATGCCGATGGACAGCGAAAGCGCTGTGTTGCCGTGCCCTGCAATAAAGGCATCGTGCTCGCTCTCATTGGGGTTCGGAAAGCCGGAAATGCCATCCAGCTGGCGCAGTTTTGCAAAGCCGCTGCGTCGGCCGGTGAGCAGTTTGTGCGTATAGCACTGATGCCCCACGTCAAAAACGATTTTGTCCATTGGCGTCGTCATCACCCGGTGCAGGGCCACCGTCAGCTCCACTGCGCCGAGGTTGGACGCCAAATGACCGCCTGTGCGGGAGATATTCTGCAGCAAAAACTGACGGATCTCCGCACAGAGCTTGTTTACCTGTTCTTTGTCCAGATTTTTCAGATCGCTGGGTTGATCAATGTTGTCCAGCAGCAACGATTCCATAACCAAATCACACGTCCTTCATGCAATGTTTCCTACCCTGCTGGCACGTCTCACAGGCCCAGCGGGTACAGCAGGCCGACCACAAGGCCCACCAGAAAGCCTGCGACCACCTGCAGCGGAGTATGGCCGACCATTTCCTTCAGATGCATGTTCTGCAGGAACGGGGCGTTCTTTTCGCTGACCTCGATCCACTGGTCGATCATCTGGTTCAGCACCTTTGCCTGCTCGCCGGTCTCATGGCGCACGCCCATGGCGTCGTGCATGGTGATGATGGCCACCACACAGGCCACTGCAAAAATGGCAGAGTCAATGCCCTCACACCGTGCCGTGGCAATGACCATTGCGCAGACGGTGGCGCTGTGGGCGCTGGGCATACCGCCGTCGCCCCACATGCGCTCCAGCTGGAATTTGCCCAGCAGGATGAAGTTGATCAGGGTCTTGAGCACCTGCGCCACGAACCATGCCAGGAGCGACACGGTCAGGATGCGGTTGAATGAAAGGATCTCATAAATGAACTGCATAGCGTTTCCTTTTGCTTTCCCGGACGACGATCCGTTTTAGTGTTTGCGTGTCAGGAGCTGCTGCGCAAGCTGCTCCAGGAAGGCCGATTTTTCGCCGAATGTTTCGCGCAGAGCGCTGCAGGTCTTTTCGTTTACGCGCTGTGCAAGAGCCATTGCGCCCTCCACGCCATACAGCGTTGCAAACGTTGTTTTTCCGTTTTCACTGTCGCTGCCAATGGGCTTGCCCAGCTGTTCCGGCGTGCTGGTCACATCCAGCACATCGTCCACGATCTGGAACACCAGTCCAATGCCGTAGGCGTATGCTTCCAGTGCTCGGCACTGGTCGGCGTCGGCACCGGCGGCAGCTGCCCCCATCTGGACGGCTGCGTTGATCAGAGCACCGGTCTTATTGCGGTGGATCAGCCGCAGCTGTTCCTCGGTCGCTGCCAGTGCTTCGTATTTCAGGTCCAGCTCCTGCCCATATACCATGCCGCAGCTGCCGGCACCAAGGCCCAGCGCCTTTGCGGCCTGCACACAGGCCTGCGGGCAAGCCGGTGCATTGGCGATTGCTTCAAAGGCTTCGGTCAGGAGCACATCTCCTGCCAGCATGGCCGTTGCCTCCCCGAATGCCTTGTGGCAGGAGGGGCGACCGCGCCGCAGGTCATCGTTGTCCATACAGGGCAGATCATCGTGGATCAGCGAGTAGCAGTGCAGCATTTCCACCGCAGCGCTGAAAGCTCTGGCCGTCTGCGGATCACCGCCCAGCATATCACAGACACTGAGCACCAGCACGGCCCGGATGCGTTTTCCGCCGCCCAGCAGGCTGTACCGCGCCGCACGGCATACCTCCGATTCCTCCGGAAGAAACTTTGCACAGGCGTCTTCCAGCGCGGCAGAAGCCTGCGACAGATACATCTGATATTGTGTTTTGTAATCCATCAGTTTTCCTCCCGCTGTTCCTGTATGGTCTGCGTGATCTTCGCGTCGATCTCCTCGATCTGGAGCGATGTTTTTTCCAGCGCAGTATGGCAGTATTCCATCAGAGATGCTGCCTCCGCATACAACTTGACGGCTTCTGCAAGAGTCGTCTGCTCGTCCTGCATTTTGGCCAGAATGGCATTCAGGCGCTCCATGCCCTCTTCATAGCTTTTGGGTGCTTTCATCAATTTCCTCCACGGCCTCCACCCGGCACTTTGCCCGGCGGGAAGCGCTGCGAATGTAGATGGTCTTGTCCGGCTCCAGTTGGTCTGCCGGAAGGATCTGTCCTCTGCCCGTGGTGATCATTGCATAGCCTCGGGCAAGGACCCGGTACGGGCTCAGAGAGGCTGTCAGTGCTGCGGCATGTTCCAACTGCATATTTGCAGCCTGCATCCGGCGCTGTATCTGGATCTGAAGCGTCTGCCCGGCCTGTTCCAGCTGGTCAAAATCCCTCTTCCAGATGTGATGCGCAGGCTTGCGTTCCAACGCTAAGTTGTATTGCTCCAGCTCATTATAGCACAACTTGAGCCGTTTTTGCATATTTTCAGAAATATTTTGTTGTAAATTTTGCAAAATATTCCATTGTTCTTCCCGGTCCGGCACCGCAAGCTCTGCCGCTGCCGAGGGCGTCGGGGCTCTCTGGTCTGCCACGAAGTCCAGGATCGTGTAGTCGATCTCGTGTCCAATGGCGCTGATCAGCGGTGTTTTGCAGGCAAAGGCTGCCCGCGCGATTACCTCAGCGTTGAACACCCACAGATCCTCCCGGCTGCCGCCGCCGCGGGCCACGATGATCACATCTGCCCTGCCGCTGCGGTCCAGCGTCCGGATGGCCGCCGCAATCTGCGGAGCCGCTTCAAACCCCTGCACCATGACCGGGCAGAGCAGCAGCCGGATACCCGGCCAGCGGCGGCTGATCACATTGCGGATGTCCTGTAAAGCCGCGCCGGTCTTGCTGGTCACCAGCCCAATGCACCGGGGATATTGCGGCAGCGGCTTTTTGTGTGCCGCATCAAACAGGCCCTCCTGTTCCAGCCGGGCCTTGAGCTGTTCCAATGCCAGCTGTGCTGCACCGATTCCGTCCGGGAACATCTCATTGACATACAACTGGAATGCGCCATCCCGCTCATAGAGCGTTGCACGGCAGCGCACGACCACACGCATCCCCTCTTCCGGACGGAACGCAAGCCGCCGCGCATCCGAGCGGAACATCACCGCTTTTACGCTGGCCTGCTCATCCCGCAGGGTGAAATAGCAATGCCCGCTGCGCGCGTTCTGCACAAAATTTGCCACCTCGCCGCACAATGCCAGATCAAACAATCGGTCGTTTGCATCAAAAAGAGATTTGACATAGCGGTTCAGCGCCGAAACCGTGATTACTTCAGCCATAAACCGGCCTCCCGTGCCGCAAGAATGGACACGCCAATGGCATTGTCACTGGAATACTGTCCCGGCACAAAATGCACCTGAGGCAGGCGTTTCTGCACCCATTGGCGGATCACATCGCTGCTCATCACGCCGCCGGCGCATACCACCGGCAGACCCGGGTATTCCTTCTGCGCAGCCTTTGTCATTTTGACCACCGTATCGGCCACACAGAGCAGGCAGTACTTGCACACATATTCCGGGCTTTTGCCCGCAGCAAGCAGGGCATTGCACTGGTTTTCCAGGCCGGAAAGGCTGCACTGCATGCCCCTCACGCTAGATTTCGGCCGGATCTCTTCCGGGCACGCTGCAGCAAGGCGAGACACCTCTGCACCCGCCGGGAAGGCAAACCCGAGCTTGACGCCCACGCGGTCCACAGCCTGTCCGGCGTAAAGGTCCGTGCTCGTGCCAAGTTGGGTGATCGTGCGTACCTCATCACACAGCAGCAGATCCGTCGTGCCGCCGGAAATATGAAACAGCAGGACTTTCTGTGTAAAAAGGTCTGCGCCGCGGGCTGCAAACAGCGCCGCAGCGGCATGGCCCTGCTGGTGGGTCGTATAAATCAGCGGGATGCTCCGCGCCGCTGCAAATGCCGTCGCCGCGTTCACACCGGCCAGAAAGCACGGCATATAACTGCCCTCTGCCGGGCGCGGCTTCTGGGAGACGCCCACAGCGTCGATGCGGGTCAGATCAAACTCCTGAGCAAGCTCGTGCAGCATTTCCGGCAGTGCCGTGGTGTGGTGGAACAGTGCATCGCTCTGCCGCAGGCCCAGCTGCCCGGGTTTGACCGGAAGAAACCGCTTTTTTGCACAAACAACCTCTCCGGCTGTATCAAAAACTGCCAGAGAGGTTGCATAGTTGCTTGTATCGACCCCGAGCGTATAACGGCTCACTGTTCAGCCGGCTCCACAGCGGCTTCTTCATTCAGGCCGTGATCCCGTGCCACTGCGCCGAGCAGGCCGTTCACAAACTGATAGTCCTCATCGGCACCATACTTTTTGGTCAGCTCCACCGCCTCGTTGATGGCAACGCCGGGCTTGTTCTCGCCGCCGAACAGCATCTCTGCAATGGCCAGGCGCAGCACAGTCAGACTGACACGCGGCAGACGTTCCATGGTCCAGTTGCGCAGATGAGCACGGATCTCGTCATCCACCTCTGCGGAGTGGTCGTAATAAGCATTCAGCAGCAGCTTGCTGAAGCCATCCACCGGGTGCTCTTCGTCGTTTTCCGCATGGTTGGTCAGAGCCTCTGCCAGCGGGACATCGCCAAAGGTCTGCGAAAATGCCAGCAAAAATGCATTCTCGCGAGCTTCTCTACGGGGCAAAATGTTTTCCATAATATTCCTTTCATAACAGGAGCTCTCCCCGCCGGGAAACCCCGGCAGAGAGAACGCGTTCTATCCATTCTTTTGTACGGCTGCAAGTGCTCTTACTGCTCCGCAGCAAGACCTGCGATCACCAGATTCACACGGCTCACCGTGACACTGGTCATGTTCTGCACGGCCGACTTGACATTTTCCTGCACCTTTTCCGCCACTGCAGGGATGCGTGCGCCGGACGCCATGATCAGATGCAGCGTAAGCTCTGCCGTGCCGTCGCGCATTTCCACGGCCACCGGCGGCTGGATGCTGGCTTCCAGCAGATCCTTCAGCTTTTTGTTCTGGGTCCCGCAGGAAACTTCTGCCACGCCTTCCACTTCCAGCGCAGCGCACCGTGCGATCTTTGCAATGACTTCGGTCGAAATCTGAAGGCTGCCGCCCTGAAGATCCATATTCTGTAAATCCATTGTGCTGTCCTCCATTGAAAAGCAGCAGAACTGCCGCTTTTTTTCGGTTCAAAACGGCTTTGCAGCTGCCGCCGCCGAATGGCTGGGCAACACACCGTTCCTGTTTTCTGATGGTGTTATTATACCATCAATGCGGGGTTGATTTCAATACTTGTTTGGAAAACTCTGTCGGACCACACAACGGGTTCTTTTTCCAGCCCGATTCCTTCCGGTCGGAGGGAAACACTTTTTATTTTACTTCCACCACCGTGATGTTCTGGGCCGTCACACTGCTCTTGCTGAGCACGACGTCCCGGATCTGCGCCACCTGCGCCGCCGTCAGCGGGTCACCGGATGTCATGACGGTCAGATCGGCGCGGCCGGACTGCAGAAAGCACAGGCAGTCCGCAAAGCCCTTGGCTTTGATGAGGGTCTCGATCTCATTTTCGGCGTGCAGATCTTCCAACCCGGCTGTCAACTGGGCGGTGCAGTCCTTCTTTTCCTCCGCAGAGAGCGAAGAGGACTTCATGGTTTTTTGCAGGGTGTCCATGGCTTCATCGTGCGCCTTTTCCCGTTTCAGGCGTGCCTCTTCAAAGAACTTTGCGCCGCTGTCGCTTGCCACGCTGACCAGCTGTGCTTCCCCGTAGTTTTTGTTCGCGGCCGACACTGTTTCGGCTTCCGTGGGCAGGCCGTCCAGGACCGTGTCCGACTGCACAGGCTCGGCCGAAACGACCCGGGCTTCCTCGTCCGCTGCAATGCCGGTATCGGTGCGGGCATACTGCCAGATAAACGGCAATGACAAGGGCAGCGGCCAGCGTAAGCGCGGTCACCCGCCGGGTATTTCTGGAAAGTGCTCTCATCTTGAATCCTCCTTGTTCTGGGTCAGATCATGGCTTGCGCTGTTCCACACAGATCCGGTTGGATGGCAGATCCAGCAGCGCTCCCACCATCTCCGTGATGCGTGCTGCCACGCGGACATCTCCCCCGCCGTCGCACAGCACGGCTACGCCGCGGATCTGCGGCTGATAGATCGTCTCTGCCAGGGCGGAGCCATCTTCCAGCAGAACATGCGTCTGCTGTTCCTGCATCTGCCCGGACTGCGTATCCAGTGCATAGATCGTTTCCTCCCCCGTTTCTAGTGTGAGCATCACCGTCGTCTTTCCCGCTCCGTCCATCTGAGCGATCAGTGTTTCAAGCCGGTTTTCCAGCTGGGTCTGATACGCGGCGATTTCCTGTGGGGCTGTGCTGGCGGCAGCAGACTTCGTCCCGGTCGGCATCAACTCCGACAGCAGCAACAGCAGCATGGCCACCCCGCCAATGAGCACCGCAAGTCTTGTGCGCCCCTGCGGGCCTTTGCATCCCTGAAGAACCGTTGTGATCGTTGCTTTTTTCATGGTTCCGCCTCTTCCGCTGCGGTGACAGCGTCGGTGCTAAGTTCTTTTTGCAGAAACTGCACAAGCTGTGTCTGCACCTGTGCCGGGCTGTCCGGCGGCATCCACAGGATCGCGCGAGCTGCGCGGATGCCGTCCGGCGTCTGTTCCAATTCCGTTTCCACCCGGACCGGGATGCCTGTCTGTGCCTCGCATTCCGCTGCCAACATCTCATTCAAGCGCTTCGCCGCCTCCGTGAGGATCGTGGTTTCCACGCCCTCGATGGAGGCAGATGCCTGCACCGGCTGAAGCCACTGTGCGGTCCGTGCAGGCAGTGCAGAAATTGCACGGAGCAGAACTGTTAGAATATATAGCCCAGCAACCACTTTTATGCATCGGCGCGCCCAGCCCGCTTCCACCAGCTGCACCAGCAGCTCCGCGCAGACACATGCAAGGCAGAATGCCGTTACGACCCGCATTTCACCCTCCGTTCATCATTGTCATCAACGCGACACCGACCATTGTCAGCGAAAAGAACAGTGCTGTGATCGCCGCCATGCACCGGACCGCCTCCGTCAGACAGGCAAACAGCGCCCGGCACCGGTCGATACCGGCAAAGCTGCACAGAAGCCTGCACCCGGACAGAACTGCCAGGTGGAACAACAGTCCCAGATACAGCGGAACAAATTCCGCGCCAAGGATCACCAGTGCCGCGATTCCAAGAGAGCTTTTGAGCAGCTGCAGCCCGGCCAATACGGTATCGGCCGCACCGCTCAACGCCTGCCCGATCACCGGGACACTGCCCGTCAGCATCTGGCCCAGACGGGATGTCGTGTGGTCCAATTGCAGTGTGATCACTCGCTGTACGCCAAGCAGAAGCGCAAACAGTTTTCCGCCCGCCGAAATGCTTTTTCGCAGCAGCTGCCCGCTCATCCTGCAGGCTTCCGGGAGACCCGTCTGCGTGTGGATGCAGCAGGCCATGCTGATGGCCAGATAGCTTTGCAGCAGCGGCCGGATGCACAGCGCGATCCCCTGTGCCAGCAGAGCCAGCACGCTCAGCAGAAATCCGCTGGCCACAGCTCCGGCGTTTCCCTCTCCACCTGCCGTCAGGACTGCGCCGCACACCGGCAGAAATCCCGTGAGGAACAGCCGCCAGCTGTCCATGCGTTCACCGATGGACTGTGCCAGTGTCAGCAGATCACCCCAGATGAGCACCCCGCAGCCACCGGCTGCCGCAAGGTCCAGCAAGGTACCGTCCGCTGCATCGCCAACGAGAAATGACAAAGCTGTGAGCAGCAGCAGAAACAGCAAAAGATCTGCGTAGCTGTGCAGGGTATCGACCAGAAGCCGCACGGGTGAACTCGGCAGCAGGCTCAGCAATGCCGACACCGGGTCCCGGGCAAAATCCGCTGCACCCTGTGCACTTTGGGTCAGGTAGGGCTGCCACAATTCCCGGCCGGGCAGGCTTTCCAGTGCGAAAGCCCGCACCGTTCCAAAAGGCATTGCGGCCAGAAACACCAACCCTGCCAGAAACCCCCGGTATTTTTTGCCGCTCATCCTGCCAGCCCCCAGATCCGTTGACACACTTCTTCCAGCAGTGGGAACACTGCCGCCAGCACCAGACAGCGGCCCGCAAGCCCTGCACACCAGCCAAGTGCTTCAGCCCCGCTCTCCTTGCAGAGGGTACGGATATAGTCGGCAAGCAACAGGATGCCCGTGCTGCGCAGCAGGCATTGGAACGCCTGCTTGTCCGTTTGCTGTCCCAGCAGCGCGACACCCTCCAGAACACTGCGGAAGGTGCCGCCCAGCCGCACCAGCAGAAGGACGATCGCTCCCAGTGAGAGCAGGAGCGCATAGGCCGGAAGCTCCTTTTGCAAAAGTGCATGCATCGCTGCCAGCACTGCCACCAGCCCCAGCGTGACCCAGGCGGAACTCACAGCGAAAACAGCGCCTTAATGGTAACAAACAGGGTGCTGATCTGCTTGACCAGAATGGACAGGACCACCACAAGGCCGGCAAGGGTCGTCATCATGGCCTGATCCTCCCGCCCGGAGCGGATCAAGAGCTGATTGAGCACCGCCACAATGATGCCGATGGCTGCAATTTTGAACACCAGATCAATTTCCATCTGCGTTGTTTCCTCCAAGATTTCCGAATTCAGATGAGCAGCAGTGCCATTGCCATCCCGGCTGCAAGGCCCAGTTTGCGGGGCAGACCGGCCTGCCGCCGGGCAGCGTGTTCTGCCGTTTGCTGCAAAGCCTGCAGGCGGGCCCGGTAGTAGTCCAGCTGTTCGCACTCCTGCCGCGCTTCCGCACGGCCAAGGCCGGACATGCACGTCCGGAAGCACTGCTGTTCTTCCCGCGTCAGGCCCTCCGGCGGTGGGGCCTCCTGTAAGCAGCGGGCGCCGGATTCCAGTATGCCTTCCCGGCAGAGCTCTGCGTAAAGCTGCTGCAGGTCTGCCCGGCGGAACGCGACCTCCTGCCGGATGCGTTCCAGAAGCGCAAGGCATTTCTGCAATGCAGCAAGGTGCTGTACCGCACGGGCCTGTATGGCATCCCCGGCCAGCCAGCCGCACAACGGCAACAGCAGAGCACCCAGAATGTGCAGCATCATAGCAGCGGAAGCTGCCGGATCTCCCGGATCCGGCCCGGTGCACAGCGTCCTTCCAGCAGGACAAGAAACCGCAGTGCTCCCTGCTGCTGTAAAATTCGCACCTGCGGCCTTTGCAGAGCGTCCTCCAGCGTGGCGGCATGGACGCTGGCCACAAACTCCACCCCGCTGAAAAAGCCCTGTTCCAGTGCGGTGACCTCGGTCAGGTCCCCCAGCTCGTCCAGCAGGATCACCTGCGGGGCCAGCGTCCGCAGCGCCATCTGGACCGCACGGCCTTTGGGCAGGCCGCTGATGCAGTCAAGGGCATCGCCATTCTGCCGCTCCGGCGGAAAAAGTTCCCCTCGCTCGTCGATCACAGCCACGGCCCGTTTCTGTGCAGCCAGTTCCCGGGCGATCTGCCGCAGAAGGGTGGTCTTGCCGCTGTCCGGTTCTCCCACCAGCAGTGCCCCGATGAAATTTCCCTGCAAAAGGGTGCACAGCTCCGCCGGAAGTTCCGTACAAATTGGACGCGCAATGCGGAAATTCAGCGACAAAAGACGCTGCAGCACAACATCCTCCGGGCCGCGCAATACGAACCGACCGCCCACCCCCACACGGCAGCCGGATGCCGTGGTTAGGTAGCCCTGCGCCAGTTCGGCCTGATGGGTATGTACTGAACCGCCGCAGAGCACATAAAGGATCTCGTCCATCTGCAGGGCATCCAGCGTCCTGCCGCGCAGGGTCTGCGGGCATTCCGGCAGCTCGTCCAACGTCGTCTGCTGCCCGGCAATGGACAGGCAAATTCCACAGCCTGTCCGCAGCCGCAGTTCGTGCACTTTTTCGGCGGTATTCTGCGGCAGCCGGGCCAGCGGCTGCGCCAGCCATGCAGGCAACAGACGGATCGCGCGGTAATACTCGTCCACAATGGGCACTTCCTTTCAACGAAACTTGTGTTACCAGTGTATGCAGCCCCTGCCCGCTTAGAACCGCACACAAACAAAAAGCCCCTGCGGCCCGAAACGCCGCAGAGGCTATGCAAAATTGTAATTATTCTTCTTTGAGCAGATCAAGGAATTCGGCTTCGGTCAGCACCGGAACGCCCAACGCCTGCGCTTTGGTCAGCTTAGAACCGGCTGCTGTACCGGCGACCACATAGGAAGTCTTTTTGGAGACCGAGCCGCTGGCCTTGCCACCGTTTTTGACGATGAGGGCTTCTGCCTCGTTGCGGGAGAGTGTTTCCAGCGTACCGGTAACCACCAGCGTTTTACCGGCCAGCTTGTCGCCCTTGGGCTCGCCCTTCCACTGCATGTTGACCCCGGCATCTGCCAGACGGTGCACAAGGTCTGTGGTGCCTTCCTTCGCAAAGAATTCCACTACGCTCTGGGCCATCACACCGCCAAAGCCGTCGATCTCGCTGATGGCAGCGGCATCTGCTTCCCGGATGGCCTGCAACGAACCGAAATGTTCTGCCAGCAATGCCGCCGCCTTGTCGCCGATGTTGCGAATGCCAAAGCCAAACAGCAGCTTGTCCAGATTGTTCTCTTTTGAGCGCTGGATGGCGTTCAGCAGATTGTCCGCGCTTTTCTCCTTGAATTTGTCCAGCGTCAGCAGCTGTTCCCGGCTAAGCGCATAGATGTCTGCCGCCGAATGCACCATGCCTTTCTCCACCAGCTGCGTTGCCACAGCCGTGCCCAGACCGTCGATGTCCATGGCATCCCGGGACGCAAAATGAATGATGTTGCGCAAAGCCTGTGCCGGACACTCCGGGTTCACGCAGCGCAGCGCCGCCTCGTCCTCCAGATGCACCACCGGTGCGCCGCAGGACGGACAAACCGTCGGCATCTCGTAGGGCTGAGCGTCCTCGGCGCGGCGGGTGACCCCGATCACTTCCGGGATGATATCGCCGGCCTTGCGCACCTGAATAGTGTCACCGATGCACAGACCAAATTGCCGGATAAAGTCCTCATTATGGAGGGTGGCGCGCGCCACGGTCGTGCCGGCCAGAAAGACCGGATCAAAGCAGGCCGTGGGGGTCAGGACACCGGTGCGGCCCACGGCCACCTCGATGCTGCGCAGGGTGGTTTCCTTGACCTCCGGCGGGTACTTGAAGGCGATGGCCCAGCGCGGGAATTTGTTGGTGGAACCCATCTGTTCCCGCTGGGCAAAATCGTTTACCTTGATGACCGCACCGTCCATATCAAAATCCAGCTTGGAACGGTTCTGCCCGATCTGCTCGATCTCTGCAATGGCCTGCTCAATGTCGTGTACCACATGGTAGCGCGGCGAGACCGGCAGACCAAGGCTCTTGAGGTAGTCCAGACTGTCCGAGTGGCGGGTCAGCTCCTTGCCGCGGATCTGCTGGACGTTGAATACGAAAATGGACAGGCCGCGGCTGCCGGTGATCTTGGCATCCTTCTGGCGCAGGGAACCTGCCGCCGC
>OGJI01002428.1_pt1 | contig 17003 bp, 13 predicted proteins | sample 1572031 | NCBI WGS metagenome assembly OGJI01 (sample SAMEA2582119, study PRJEB24529) | metagenome | biome: Human gut stool | place: China | collected 2011
CACCATCCGCAATGACAAACGTAACGTCCTGCGCACCCCGGCCAACAACAAAATCCGCCTCGACGATGAGCGCGGAAAAGAGCATATCAAGGTCTCGACGGAGTACGGCGGTAAGAGCCAGCTGAACCTCGGCCATCTCGTGGATGCTGAAAAGCAGCCGCGCGGCGAAGGCTTTGAGCTGAGAACCGACAGCTGGGGCGCTATCCGGGCACAGAAAGGGATATTTATCAGCGCGGACGGACAGGTGCAGGCTCAGGGGCAGGTGCTGGATATGGAGCCGGCGGTCAGCAATCTGGCCGAAGCCCGGGAGCAGATGATGTCCATCTCCGGTGACGCGCAGAAGGCGACCGCGAACCCGGCCGATCTCCAGGCGCAAATTACCCTGCTGGAGCAGCAGCTGACAGACCTCAAAAAATCGGTACTGCTGGTCAGCGCGCCGGAGGGGATAGCGCTGACCAGCGGGGAGAACCTGCAGGTCTCAGCCGGGCATAACCTGATTGCCACAGCCGGAAAGAATGCAGACGTCAGCGTGGTGAAAAATCTGTTCATCGGGGTGGGCAGTGCGCTGAGCGTGTTTGTGCGAAAGCTTGGGATCAGGCTGATAGCGAATCAGGGACCGGTACAGATGCAGGCGCAGAATGACCTGATGGCGCTGCTTGCCCGGAAGGAAATCAGCATTGTCAGCACGGAGGATGAAATCAAAATCATCGCGAAGAAGAAGCTGACCCTGAATGGTGGGGGGAGTTATATCAGACTTGATGCAAATGCGATTGAATCTGCTACTGCAGGCGAATATCGCACGAAAGCAGGATATTACGGGCGTCAGGAAAGCGCTTCTGAAAAAGTCAAAATGCCTGTATTTCCTGTAATGGAGCCTGGAGAGCACAGTTTACGTTTTGCTTTTCCAGGTGCGGATAGTGTCAGCCAGAGTATGAACTGGCTGATAAATCAGCCGTACAGTATTTCTGATAGCGCTGGAAAAATTCTGTCTACCGGAACAGTAGACACTTCAGGTCGTTTTCCCAAAATAGTACTTCCTGAAAGCGATACATTAAATTTAATCATTGGCCGAGAAACTTGGAGTAAAGAGGAGCTTTCTGTCTCATCAACTGAAGACGACAGTATGGAGGATTTTGAGGATGAAGCACCTGATGCCGATCTTCATTTAAGTGAAATGGGTTTTGAAGATGATAGAACATCAGCATTGACTGAATCAATGATTTCAACTTTATTAAGTTTAACAAAGGATAGTTGATAGTGTTAAGTATGCTTATGAAACTTATGTTGAGTCTGGTTATCTTATTTTATAGCTTCGGTGTATATGCTGCATGCCTGAAAGAGGGGGATAAGATTGTACTCACAGGAGTAATGAAAGAAGAAATATTTTACGGCCCCCCAAATTGGGGGGAAGATAGGGCGCATGACGAAAAATTACTCTACTGGATCCTGCATATAAATAGTCCGCTAAAGTGCGTGGTTGATGCTAATACTGAGCAAAAAGGTTGGAACAGCAATATTCAGCTCATTGTTAGTGGTGATGATTATAAAACTAAACGCAATCTACTTAATCACCATGTCACTGTAGATGGAAAAATTATGCTTGCTGTCACAGGCTATCATATGACTTCCGTCTTATTAAACGACACCAGCTTTCAGCCAACAGAATAAAATAAAAAGGATGATCTATGAGATTTATAAAAGCGACATACCATCTTGAAACCAAGACGGTTGAGTACGAAGCTGGTGATGGGACTCGTTTGCTAAAAACTGCAGGGACATTAAACTGGAGATTTAACAACCCCGGAAATATTATGGCATTGCCTGATGCAAGTAAGCAAAAAGGGCGAATAGGTGCCGGCACTGTATATAATCCGAAAGAAAATACATTTGCGATTTTTTCCAGTATTGAAGCTGGGGAGCGTGAGAAATGTGCATTATTGAGGCGAAAATACCGAAATGACACCATATCTGAGATGATGTCGCAGTATGCTCCTGAAACCGCAGGTAATGATCCCGTAGCTTATGCTAACTTTATAAGTTCAGAGAGTGGCGTTGCAAAAGATAAAAAAATATCTGACTTGAATGATAAAGAATTCGGCAAAGTTGTGGATGCGATCAGTAAAAAAGAAGGTGGCCTGAAGGCTGGTACTGAAAAATGGGTATATGTGACAAACTTGACGGTTTCAGACGGCTCTCGCCCAATTGCTAATGTGCCATTTAAGGTAACACTAGGAAGTACTAGCTACGAGTGGAAAACAGACGTTTACGGCAAGCTAAAGACAATTATTCATACCAAACAAGGAATGGTTATTGTCGTCAAATATACTAATTCTGCTGGAAAAGAGGATGTTGTTTATTCAGCTGTTGCTGGGGATGAAACGAAGAATATACTGCTCACGCGAAACTTTTCTCAATTCTCTGCAAAAACACTTGCCGAGACTCCCAAAGTGCCACGTGAGAAGAGCGCTCTGAAACCGATAGATTATATAGTCATGCCAGGAGATTCTCTATCAAAAATTGCCAAACGTTATAAGACAAGCACTGATGAAATTGCCAAAAACAATAATATAAAAGATGTGAGTAAGATCTTCCCTGGTCAACACTTGACGATTTATGGTGCCAAAACTAATAGCCCCTTAATCTATATCGTTGTACCTGGTGACACGCTGGCGAAGATCGCAGCACAATATGGCGTAACTGTTGATGAACTCGCTCGTTGGAACAATATCGTAGATCTAAACAAAATCTATCCAGGTCAGTCGATATTGATTTCAAATGATGCAAACTGCTCAAAAGGTAGCAGCCCTGTCTTAGTCTCTGACAAACAGGCACCCAAACCTCAGCCCCCAGTTAGTAGAACTTCACCCAATGTGCAATCGGTCAATTTAGATAAAAAAACACTGGAATCAGTAGGTTCTAAAAAATCGGATAAACCGATAGCCTTGCTTCCCCATGATCAGAGAGAGGCACCATGGATGGCGATTGCAATCCGCGAGGTTACGGAATGGCATGGAACAGGAGAGAAGAAAATCACTGATAATTATCATAATCTTACGGGTTCTAAAGGGTCATTGGGTAGTACGGCATGGTGTGCTTCGTTTGCAAATTATTGCTTGAAAGAAACAGGGTATGACTACTCCAGGAGTTTTACAAAGTCTTCTCAATTTCCAGTTTATGATAAAACTAAGTTTATCGAGATAAAAAATCCTGTATATGGTGCATTGATGGTCTTTCGTACTTATGTCGAATCAAGTGATGAATTTACAGGCAATGGACATGTAACATTTGTGTATGGAAAAACGAGTAACGGTGATATTGCTGGCTTAGGCGGAAATCAAGGAGGTAAAGCATATGGTGGAGGTACTATTAAGTTATCGATGTATAGTACCACGAAACCAACATCTAGATTCAGCATGACTGTTAGAAAAAAAAAGGAAACTCCTGTGTATCAAAAATTTTATAAATATTATATACCTGTCGCGTATAAAGAATATTATTCAAAAAATTCAGCGGAATTACCTATAGTTGATGTTGACGATGTAAACAATAATTTATTCGGGTTTGATAGCAAAACTAAATCTGTGAAAGATGAAGGTGGCGGTCGATGAAAAATTTTATAGGTATAAGTATGCTACTGTTGTTGTCATTGAGAGTGATGGCAGGTGATCCCGGAGGAATATCCTTACTTGTAAAGGCATTGCCTTCTGCAAGTGATTATAAATATGTCCTTGATGGCTTTTTTAGAAATTATTACGGTGTGGACAATCCTCACACTCCTTCGTGCGATCAAAATGATTATACTCCTTATATTGACAACGTATATTTGAATACGCTCCCAAAAGGTATTGATGACAATATATTAATAAAATCCATAACAGACTTATCATCCAGAACTCAGATTGCCAAAATATTATCATCTTACTCTGATGATCAAGTTTCTGGATTTGATGGAGTTCTTTTTTATGCAGTGAAAGATAATAAATTATTTATTTATACGTTCGATTCAAAAGCCCCTGGGCATATCTTTACGAATGAGTTGAATGTTGATGGAATTATTAGCTATAAGCTTTTAGGAAGGTCCATTTGCCAATCTATAAGATCAAAGATACTCCCTTCCAGTCCTTAATGATATTGGGGTCAGTTGTTTTGTTTAGATACATTTCATTAATCATAAGTATGTTGTGTTTTTCAAGCGCCATTGCTGGGGAAATGTCATGTAAGCATCCCGGTAAAGCGGACCATTCACATTTAGAGATCTTCCTGCATACTGATTATGTTCCTGGAGGAGATCGCCATGCGCAAAGCCCGATTCACCGAACACCAGATCATCGCCGTTCTGAAGTCCGTCGAAGCCGGACGCACCGTCAAAGATGTGTGCCGCGAAGCCGGGGATTTCTGAGGCCTCGTACTACAACTGGAAAGCGAAGTTCGGCGGTATGGAAGCCTCTGATATCAAAAAGATGAAGGACCTCGAAGATGAAAACCGCCGGTTGAAACAGATGTTTGCGGACCTGAGCCTCGAGTGCCGCGCATTGAAAGACGTTATTGAAAAAAAGCTTTAAAACCAGCGATAAAGCGTGAGCTGGTCAGCTATCTGACCGCGCAGTTTGCCATGAGCTTACGTCAGGCATGCAGTATATTGTCGTTGAGCAGGACGGTATTTCGTTATCAGCCTGATACGCAACGTGATGAGCCAGTCATTATGGCGCTGACCGTGGCGGCTGAACGCTATCCGCGATACGGATTTGAAAAGCTTTTTCATGTGCTGCGCAGGCAGGGCAAAAGCTGGAACCATAAGCGCGTTCACCGGATTTACTGCCTGCTGAAACTGAATTTTCGCCGTAAGGGAAAACAGCGCCTGCCAGTGCGCAATCCGGTTCCGCTGGTGACGCCAGAGGCGATGAACCAGAGCAGGTCCATCGATTTTATGCACGATGCGCTGGTGTGCGGCAGACGCTTCCGGACCTTCAACGTGGTGGATGATTTTAACCGCGAAGCACTGGCGCTCGAAATTGACCTGAATATCCCGGCGCAGCGGGTCGTGAGAGTGCTGGACAGGATCGTGGCAAACCGCGGATATCCGCTAAAGATGCGGATGGATAACGGTCCGGAACTGGTCTCGCTGACGCTGGCACAATGGGCAGAAGAGCATGGTGTGATGCTGGATTTTATCAGGCCCGGCAAGCCAACGCAGAATGCCTTTATCGAACGGTTCAACCGGACATACAGAACAGAAATACTGGATTTTTATCTGTTCAGAACACTGAATAAAGCACGGGAAATTACAGAGCGCTGGCTGGCTGAATATAACGGCGAGCGCCCCCACGAATCCCTGAATAACCTGACGCCGGAAGAATACCGGCTGATGGCTGAAACCCCGGAAATCTCAAAAAGTGCGTGGAACTAAAACGGGTGCGCTTACACCAGGAGATTCTCTATCAAAAATTGCCAAACGTTATAAGACAAGCACTGATGAAATTGCCAAAAACAATAATATAAAAGATGTGAGTAAGATCTTCCCTGGTCAACACTTGACGATTTATGGTGCCAAAACTAATAGCCCCTTAATCTATATCGTTGTACCTGGTGACACGCTGGCGAAGATCGCAGAAAAAAATGGTGCGAATGTTGACGATATTGCGCGTCAGAATAATATATCAGACCCTAATAAAATATATCTAGGGCAATCAATTTCTATAAGAAAAAATGGTAACAATACTGCGGTCGAGTCCGATAACTCAGCAATTAATCCTCCAACCTCAAAAACAGTGAGTAAAAAACAACTGCAAAACAAAGAAGTAAATTCCAATAAAAAAACGCTGGAATCAGTCGGAGGAAAAAATTCCGGTAATCCGATTGCGTTACTTCCTCATGATCAGCGAGAGGCTCCGTGGATGGCGGTTGCATTCGAGGAGGGAGATACTCGATGGAAATGGGGGCGTGTAAAGGAAGGCGATGGCGGAATAAACTACCATAAGAAGACAGGCATTAATATGTCATCAATGGTTGGTGACTCTAATCCGTGGTGTGCTTCTTTTGTAAATTATTGCCTTAAAGAATCTGGGTATTCAACATCTGGTAGCGCCAGTTCTCAATCTTTCTCGAAAAATAAAAGTTTTATAAAAGTGTCTCAACCTATATACGGCGCAATAGTCGTTTTGCGGAAAAAAGGATCTTGGAAAGGGCACGTTGCTTTTATATACTGTCTTTTTGAGGATGGAGAAATAGGTGTGCTTGGCGGAAATCAGGGAGATAGTGTAACAATAAACCCGTTATATCAAGTTTATATCAATGGACGGTTACATTATGAGTTGATAGGGTTCTATGTACCTAATTCATATTATTCTTATGCACAAAAAATAATAAATTCGGGCTCGAGAGAAGCAGCGATTTCTAATATTGCAGAGTTGCGTGAAAGCCTTGGAGCCAATCTACTCTCGAAAGAGGATGGAAGAACAAGGTGATAAAAAAATTTAATACTGGAGGTGATGTGAAGTATTATTATGTTTTAGCATTGTTACTTGGTTACAGTTCATGTGTACTGGCAGAAGAGTGTATGGATAACTCAAATATAGATTCTCTAAGACAGGTTTTCAAAAAAAATAATAAGAAGTTGTTGATTGAAATGTCTTCAAAAGAAATGAGGCGTTATGTTGAAAGTGATTTACTTATCAAAAATAAATACAGTACACATTGTCAATGTATCTGAGGTTTACTATGGCTGGGGAGTGGACAAAAAATCAAAGTATCCTGTTAACACATCGGCAGTTTTCCCAAATGAAAAAGTGTGTGTATGGAATGTATCTTTTGCACTACCAGAGTCTATTAGAAAAAAATGTGATGATGATGGTGCTTATGGGTATTTTCTTGAATTTAAGAAAGTTAATGGGAAAACAGTTCTATATAACTTTACCTCTTTGTTTGATTCTCTTCCCGACGGAACTTTAGCTTGCAAAGCTGCCAATAAATTTATGCTGCAAAAATAGCTTGTGAGTATTGATGTAAGCATATCGCCCTAAATTAAGGGTGTTGTTGATTAATCATTATTCAGCGCTCTTGCTGCTTTTTAGGTTGTGTTGCATATTATTTTGTAGCCAATAAACTCTATTTTTACTAAAAATCCAATCTTTTCTACAAAGTGGGAAGGTAATTCTGGTAAGCATTTACTGGTGATGAAAAAGGAAATCAACCAGAATAATACTGCAGAGTATTTATCTGTAAAACAGGTGACAAAGGGTAAGGATGATTGCATTTCAAATGATTATATTATTGACTGTGAAATGGATATTAATCTGAATGGGGGGTAAAAGAATCAGTTGAAATAAACAGTAGCTTTACCAATGACGAAGGCACTGTTTTATTTGCTTATAAATTGGATGTATTGGTGGGATAGACCCAGTTACTGTCAACTATTTCGCGTATAAAATGGATTGAAATATGCCCTACGAGGGGAAGAGAATATCATAGTTGAAAACGGTAGGTGTGGTGGAGAAAACCCTCCGATTCCTGATTATAATTAAAAAAGACAAGTCTCTGTTAAATTACATGCTGAAAAAAAATGGAAGGCCACTTCAACGACAAAAGTAAACTAGCACGTTGATTTCTGTTTTTTACCAAAAAGGATGGTCGTATGTTTAAGTGTGAGTTTGCTAATGAAAGAAATATAATGTGGTGAGTTTTTGTTTCGCCTGCATATCAAGCTAATTTAGCCATCCTGTAATATGAGGAAATTAATGCCATATACACTTAAACATTTGCCAGAACGCTACCCCAGACCTAAGCCTCTGAAATTTTCTCGTTGGCTTGTTGCTCTGGTTGTCATGCTTTCAGTCAGTATTATCATAATGCGTATATTTGGGCGTTATGTTGAAAATCTGTACTTCTGGAGATTAGCTTTAGGTTTTCCTGTTGCTTTGTGGAGTGTCTTGCTTTCTTCTCGTCTGCTTGTTTGGTCTTTACAGGATAGCAAAGCAAACGCTTTTGACAAACAGCGAGAACAGTGGATTCTTCGAGAAACCCGTAAGGCACGGCGTGCATTACAAGTGCTGAGTGCAACATTTATTACCGGCCACTCATCAGTTGCTCAGAAAGATACCGCTATTGCTATGCAAAACAACGACAGCATTATTGTTTCACAGGTCGGCCGGGATGGTAATGAAAGCGCCAGAATGAGCCAAATTTCTTCCAGCCCGCAGGATTCTATGGAATTCGTGATAATGAATATTTTTTCGCAGATGATTGCAGATATTCCTTTTACACAAATCCCTGATAAATGCCCACTAGTAGTAGTTTTTGATGTAACAACATCGCTGCCTTTGGAGAACATTCGCCATTACTGGGATGAGGCATGGCAAAAGAACAATATCACTTTTCCTGTTGAACACGTTGAAGGGCGTGGTCTTAGTGTAATTGACCGCTGGTTAAATGAACGTATTAAAGATAAAGCAATGTTATTGATCGTTGGCCTCCAGATTGATCCGGTTGTTACAAACAATACTGCTGAAGCGGCTGTTGCTCTACTTCTTGGCAACCGCCTAACGCAAGAGGCGCTTGACCCCCTCGCATTACTACACCGGCCAGATGCTGCTCCCTCAGGTGAACTTAGCGAAGGGATGAGGATGGCCGCCTGGAACGTCCCGCTAAAAGAAAGTATGGTGAAAAATTTATGGCTCGCTGGAATGACAGGTGAGCAACGTGCAGAAGCGATTGGATGTCAGAATGCACATCCTGCGCAGTGCGTAAAAGATGAGGCTGTCATTTCACTCGATATATCCATGGGGAATGCTGGAGCCGCTGCACCCTGGCTGGCTATTGCTGCCGCCACTGAAATCGCCCGACAAACACAATCCCCGCAGATGATTATCTGCGGGGATACCACTCAGAAAGTGCTATGGAGCACGCTTATTACCCCGATAGCTTCAAGACAGGAGATGGATCTGTGAAGTTACTTTTAGCACCGAAAACTACGGAAGGTCGCTATCTTTCAGTCGTATTCATTCTCTTTTTACTCTTGGCTGCAATGACATTTATCGTCTGGAAACATCCTGACATGGCCGGACTTGAGGGCGATAGTCAGCAGCAGAATTACTGGCTTATTGGAGGGTGCTGCATTACCGGATGTATCTTTATCATGTTAGTTATGCTCCTGTGGACAGCTCGCAGTGCCGGTAAAAAGGAGTTTGAGGCGCTCCTGGATGTCACTCGTGGTGATGACAATAAGAGAAAAGATGAGAGTGAAAACATCTCTGTTTCTCCAGCAGTGGTGATGTGTGCCAGGATTCGTGACCATCTGCGAACCCGAATTGGAATTCACTGGCGGCGCAAAGTCCGCCTGCTTTTAGTCACCGGCGACGAGGCGGCAATCGAACAACTGGTGCCTGGCCTGCGTCAGCAGCACTGGCTTGAAGGCAACCGCACCGTGCTGATTTACGGCGGCAGCCTTGCATCGGAGCCTGACCGAGAAAAATACATCGCGCTGCGCAAGCTGCGCCGTGGCCGTCCTCTGGACGGAATTGTGCGGGTGATGCCGTCGTCTCTCACCCTGACGCCGCAGATAAGCGAGAGCGACCTGCACGGGCTGGAAAAAATCAGCGAACTGCTGGGCTATGCCGCCCCGGTCTGGTTGTGGAAACTATGCGATAGTGAGTGGCCGCAGGCTGACCGCGCGGTGCAGGCGGTAGGGGTTAGCTTCCCGTTGCGCGCTACCGAGGACGATGTCGCCCGTCAGCTTGCGCAGATGCTGCCCACGCTGCGGGAGCAGGGGATGCGCCAGATCGCGGAGGAGACCCGCCACGACTTTCTGCTGCGTCTGGGACAGCAGCTTATCGACGGGGGGATCGCGCAATGGCGCTGGCAGCTGGCGCCGTGGCTGACCGCCTCGCGGCAGCGGCTTGCGCTGCGAGGCCTGATGTTTAGCCTGCCAGAGCCTCGTACCGTAGATCCGTATCAGGAGGCGGATACCTCGCCTGTGGGCCAGCCTCATCTCCTGACGCTGCCCGCCACCTGGCTGGGGATCGTCGATGACTGCCGCCGTTTACGCGGGCATCACGTGGGAATGGCGTGGGAGCGGGGCCTGGCGTGCGGTCTGCTGGCCATCCTCGGCCTGTGGGCGGCGGGACTGCTGCTCTCCTTTGCCCTCAATTACAGTCAGATTGCTTCGGTAGCGGGAAAAGCCCGCGACCTGGTGGCCCACCCCTCCGTTTCTGACTATCAACTGACGGCCCTCCATGCCCTGCGCAATGAGGCCGGCCGTCTCGTGCACGATGGGCAGAAGGGGGCGCCCTGGTATCGGCGCTTTGGTCTGGACCATCATCAGCAACTATTAAACGCCGTCCTACCCTGGTACGGTGTGGCAAATCATCGCCTGATACGTGACCCGGCCAATGCCGCGTTGCAGCAGGCGCTCAACGCGCTGGTCAACTCCGCCCCCAATAGCGACCAACGAGCCAAGCTGGCGAAACCGGGCTATGACCAGCTGAAAGCCTGGCTGATGATGGCTCGTCCGGATAAAGCCGATGGCGCATTTTTTGCGCAGACCATGAAAACGGTCCAGCCGACGCGAATGGGGATCTCGACCGGTCTGTGGCAAAGTCTGGCGCCGGATTTGTGGGCCTTTTATCTCTCCCTGCTGCCCGAGCGGCCAGAGTGGAAGATCATCCCGGATGCGCAACGGGTGAGTCAGAGCCGTCAGGTTCTGTTGCAGCAGCTAGGTCGCCGCAATGCCGAAAGCACCTTATATGAGAACATGCTCAAATCCGTGCGTCGTAATTTTGCCGATGTATCGCTGGAAGACATGACCAGTGGCACCGATGCGCGCCGGCTGTTTACCACCGATGAAGTGGTCCCGGGGATGTTTACCCGCCAGGCATGGGAAGGCGGCATTCAGCAGGCCATTGATAAGGCAGCCAGCTCGCGCCGGGAGGAAATCGACTGGGTGCTGAGCGATTCGCGCAAAACGGTGTCGACAGACCTGTCGCCGGAGGCGCTGAAAGCGCGTCTGACCCGACGCTACTTCACCGATTTCGCCGGCAGCTGGCTGAATTTTCTCAACAGTCTGCGACTTAATCCGGCGACCAATATCGCCGATGTTACCGACCAGCTCACGCTGATTAGCGATGTCCGCCAGTCGCCGCTGATTGCCCTGATGAATACCCTTGCCTGGCAGGGGCAGGCGGGGCAACAAAGGGAGGGGCTGTCGGACAGCCTTATTAAATCGGCCAAAGATCTGGTGGGCGGGAAAGACAAGCCGGTCATCGACCAGTCGGCAGCCGGCCCGCAGGGGCCTCTGGATGACACGTTCGGCCCACTGCTCCAGCTGATGGGGAAAAACACGGGCAGCAACGTCATGTCGGCCGATAGCACCCTGAGCCTGCAAACCTATCTGACCCGTATCACCCGCGTGCGCCTGCGCCTGCAGCAGGTTGCGAATGCTTCCGATCCGCAGGTGATGATGCAGACCCTGGCGCAGACCGTCTTCCAGGGGAAAAGCGTCGACCTGACCGACACGCAACAGTACGGTAGCCTGATTTCGGCAAGCCTTGGCGAAGAGTGGAGTGGCTTCGGTAATACTCTGTTTGTGCAGCCGCTGACTCAGGCCTGGGAAACCGTGCTTCTGCCGTCGGCGGCCAGTCTGAATGATAAATGGCGCCGCTCGGTGGTCGCCAACTGGCACACCGCCTTTGACGGACGCTTTCCGTTTGCCGCCAGCAAAAGCGACGCCTCCCTGCCGATGCTGGCTGAGTTTGTGCGCAAAGACAGCGGGCGAATCGAACGTTTTCTCACGACGGAGCTGAACGGTGTCCTGCATAAAGAAGGTAGTCAGTGGGTGCCGGATAAGGTCAACAGTCACGGCCTGGTCTTTAATCCGGCCTTTCTGCGCGCGATCGACCAGCTAAGCCAGCTGTCCGACATTCTTTTCACCGACGGCAGCCAGGGGATCAGCTTTGAGTTACAGGCCAGGCCTGCCCCGGAGGTTGTCGAGACACAGCTGACGATAGACGGCCAAAAGCTGCGCTATTTCAATCAGATGGCCGACTGGCAGACTTTCCGCTGGCCGGGGGAGACGTATAAACCCGGCACTCTGCTGACCTGGACCACCGTCAATGCGGGAACGCGTCTGTTCGGTGACTACAGCGGTACCTGGGGCTTTATTCGCTGGCTGGAGCAGGGTAAACGCCATCCGCTGGATCGCAGCCAGTGGATGATGAGCTTCTCCGCTCCGGATGGCCGCACCCTGCAGTGGGTATTGCGCTCCCAGCTTGGGAGTGGCCCGCTGGCGCTTCTGGCGCTGCGCGGATTGACCCTGCCGGATCAGATTTTCACTGTCGATGCGGCTGAGAGCGCACAGGCCCTGACGACGGGGGTAGGGAATAGTGACATGGATGAGATGGAATAATGAGCATTTTACAAAATTTGGTTGCCGCCAGTCAGTTGGATGAAAGCGTACTGCGCCAGCAGGCCCGGTCACGTCAGGCGCAGTGGCAGTCCTGGCTTTCGCCAATCAGTGATAGCCAGCCCACCGGGAGCGATCCGGGCTATGACGATGATTTTCAGCGTATCCGCGAGGAGGTCAATAAGATCTCCGGTGTCGATACCGTACTGATTTGCCAGTTGGCTGGACAGTTACTGGCAACAACAAAAGATATCCGGATTGTTACCTATTACTGCTGGGCCCGTTTGCACCAGGACGGGGAAGCTGGCTTGGCCGATGGGCTGGAGCTGCTGGCAGGCTTGCTGCAACGATATGGTATGCAGCTTTATCCGCAGCGCGACCGTAGCCGCAAAGCAGCCATCGAGTGGCTGGCGGGTACTCGTATCTTAGACAGTCTTTCACTTTTTCCAGAAGTTGTGCGGGAGGACGCAAGGCGTACCGTCGGCGCGCTGCTTCTCATTGATGATTGTCTGACGACAGAACCAGAAACATCACGGCCAGATCTGCAAGCACTCTGGGGTGCACTGGAGTCTCGTTTGATAAAGGGCGGGGGAGTCGATGCGGTGGTGCCGCAGAACGTCGGAAACCGGGGGCTGGCTCAAACCGCTTCACGCATGGCTGAATACGAAGCGCCGGTTCTCAGTAACATCACCTCCGGTCAGGATCTGCTGGCCCAGGCGCGAACCCTGACAGCATATCTGCGTGTTCAACCCGATGGCTGGCTTGCCGCACATCGGCTAATGAAAAGCCTTCGTCATGACACCTTGACAATCATCCCTGCGCCTGATGCTGAAGGAAAAACACGTATCGAGCCTCCCAGAGCAGATCAGCGTGCCATGCTCAAGCGGCTGTACCTGCAACAGAGCTGGTCGGAGATACTGGAACAGGCGGACAGTACCTTCTCACGTGGCGCTAACCACCTCTGGCTTGACCTGCAATGGTATATCCATCAGGCGCTGGTGAGGTCGGGTCAGGATGTGCTGGCCGATATTATAATTGCCGATCTGAAAGGATTGCTGCGCCGTCTCACCGGGCTTGAAACATTAGCTTTTAACGACGGCACACCCTTTGCCGATGAGGTCACGCTGAACTGGATAAATCAGAGTGTCCTCGACGATATGTCCGTCTGGCAGGATGAGCCAGTATCGGCTGCCAGCGGCGCTGATAACGACATTCTGGCCCTTGAACCTGAAGCGCTCGAGAAGGCTGACACTGACGGTCTCGATGCTGCACTCCACTGGATTCAGACGCGCCCGGGCACTGAATCCACTAAAGAAAAATGGCTGTTGCGCCTGCTGATGGCCCGCGTGGCCGAACAAAAGGGGAAGAATGACCTCGCGCTCTATCTTCTGCGAGAACTCGACGATGCGGCGGGATCAATCACCCTCACGCAGTGGATCCCAGCCCTGTTGTTCGAGATTAAATCGCGACGGCTCAGGCTACTGCGCATGAAAGCCACGCGCAGCGAGAGTGAAAAGTTACGATTGCAACCGGAGATGGATCAATTGCTGGCAGGTCTGATTGCGCTCGATCCAGCCAGTAGCGCGGTGCTTTGCGGCTAACAGAACGGAAACTGACACTAAGGAGAACATATGGCAGCAAAAGGTTTTTATCTGGTACAGGGAGACAGAACGACCTGCGGCGGAAGAATCACTACAGGCGCAGAAGATCACACTCTGTTTGATAAACCTGTTGCCCGGGAGCAGGACAGCGTCACTTGCGGAAAGCACGCAGGGCTATACAAGATTGCCGGTGGCATCGACAACGATACCATTCATGGCCGGCGAATGGCCGGAACCCTCGACAGCTGTAGTACTTGCCCCTGTAAGGCGAAGTTTATTCCATCAATGATGAATGATACTTATGAGAAAGGAGGTGAATGCATAACTACTTTATTTTCACTCGATGGGCTTATGGCATCTTTACAGGAACCCTATAAGAATCTTCATCCAGAAAATAAGACTGAACGACAGTGTACTCACACAGATGGGGCGATTAAAGTTGCAGAATATATACTAAGTGAAATAAAGGCGAATGTCAGAAGCGATACGGCAGAAACAATACGATATTTAATCGACGAAGATTTTATAATAAAAAGACTTACTGAATGGAATAAACTTCCCTTTTATGCAAGGCTGGGGCCGCCCCCTAAAACAGATTTACTTGCTGCAATGGCTATTTGGTATCAGACCGTGAAAACAGGTTCAATCTGGGATCATAAACCGAAGATCCGCGATTTTTTTTCATCCGTTGCAGTAGCACGACCACTTCCCAGGAAAGGAAAATCATCAAAGTCTTATTATCATAAGTTTAAACAGCATGATTATTTTTATGATGTTTGGTCAAACATACATTATGGTTATGTTGGACGTAGTGTCGGTTTTTCTGAAGCAATTCTCTTGAAAGGGTCCACTTGGGAACAAAACATGACGCCAGGTGCCATGGGGGATGATACCATGGATGACATTACTAGCATGAAAATAGGGTTTAATCTATTTTATGAACATGGGAAATTTGCTGAGACGTTGACGGCAGATAATATTCTTTGCGTTTTAGAAACAACACCTGGCGCGCACCTTCCTCACTCAAGAGAAAATCATTGGTGCTGGAATACAGATAATCCAGAAAAAAGTGACGAATCATTTTGAAAAAAACAAAAACGTTAACGGGTATTTCTTTATTTATAGCGGTGTTAGTCCTTGTCGCTCATTTTATTCCGATAAGGCCAGTCGTTGTTATTATAAATAACACTAACGAAACTATATTCGTATATGCAGGTGAGAGTATATATAATGTCGAACCTGAGCCTGACGAAGTCGCGCGTATAGTACGATCAAAGCCTGAAATTATAGCACCTGGAAAAAGAGTTAAGATTAAAGCTTCGTTTACATCTCTGATTAGGAAAGATGCAGCGCTCGACATTGGTTGGAGGGTTGGTGGTCAATACGAATATAACGCTGCAGGTAGCGGTGGTCAAAATTTTATTCTTTCTTCAAAAGAGGGCGTGTGCTACGCATCGATTTATATAAAAGATGATTTTTTTAAGGGCGCGATTAAAAATGGTTCAAGCAATAAATGTTTAAAAAAAATAAAGGCATTTAATTATAAGTATTAATTCAGGTGTTATAAAGGTTATTTTTTTAGTTGCCAGTTTCAAAATCTGATGATTGAAAGGAAATCAATATTAATTTATGGACGATTTAACCCTGCGTTATTACGACGCTGAAATGCGCTACCTGCTGGAAGCGGGTGAAGAGTTTGCCCGCGCTCATCCTGAGCAGGCGGCAATGCTCAATCTCGACAAAGCGGGCGCTCGCGACCCCTTTGTCGAGCGTCTGTTTGAAGGTTTTGCCTTCCTGATGGGCCGCATGCGCGAGAAACTCGATGACGATCTGCCTGAGCTGACCGAAGGCGTGGTCAGTCTGCTGTGGCCACATTATTTACGTACCATTCCCTCGATGTCGGTCGTGGAGTTCACCCCCGACTGGCCGGAAATGAAAGAGCCGATGACGATGGCCAAAGGCTTTGAAGTGCTTTCCCGGCCGATCGGTGAAAAGGGCACGCGCTGCCGGTACACCACCACCAAAGCGATCGCTCTGCAGCCGTTATCCCTGGAGCGCGTCCAGCTGGCCACCGATACGGATGGCCGGTCGGTGATCACGCTGCGCTTTACCTGCAGCCAGCTGACGGACTGGCGCCGGGTCGATCTCAGTCATATCCCGCTGTACTGCAACGCCGATGCGCCGCTGGCCTGCGCCATGCACGAGGCCTTTACCCTCAATGTGGCCCGGATGTGGCTGCGCATGCCCGATGAGGTGGACAGAAGGCCGCTGGACGGGTATTTCAGCGCGCTTGGATTTGGCGAGGATGACGGCCTCTGGCCTGAAGATGGCCGCAGTTTTCGCGGTTACCAGCTGCTGCTGGAGTATTTTACCTTCCGCGAAAAGTTCATGTTCATCGATCTGCGCGGGCTGGAGACGGTGGTTTTTCCGGCCGGACTGGCGTGGTTTGAAATCGACGTCGTGCTGGCGGAACGCTGGGAACATGACTTCCGCTTCAGCGAAAAGCAGCTGCGCCTGCACTGCGTGCCAGTGATCAACCTGTTTCCGCTGGAGTCCGATCCGCTGACCATCAATTCCCTGCAGACCGAATACCCGCTGCGCCCGATGCGCGTGCAGGACGGCCACACCGAAATTTACACCGTCGATTCCGTGATCTCCTCACACCAGCAGGTTTACGCGCCGTTCTCAAGTTTTCGCCACAAAGGCGGCATGATGCGTCATGACGCGGCGGACTATTACTATCATACCCGGGTGCGCCGTGGCCCCTCCGGGCTGTACAACACCTGGCTTATCGTCGGCGGAGAAGCCTTTGATAATCATACCGTACCGGAAGATGAAAGCCTGTCGCTGACCCTCACCGGAACCAACGGCCAGCTGCCGCGTCGCGCGCTGCAGAGCACCGTGCTCGATACGGTGATGAAAACCACTTCCGCCAGTATTGCAGTGCGTAACCTCTGCGCGCCGACGCTGCCGTGCTATCCCCCCGCCCAGGACCGTTTTCACTGGCGGGT
>OGJI01002463.1_pt1 | contig 16745 bp, 18 predicted proteins | sample 1572031 | NCBI WGS metagenome assembly OGJI01 (sample SAMEA2582119, study PRJEB24529) | metagenome | biome: Human gut stool | place: China | collected 2011
TGCGGGAGCTGCTGCTGGAGCGGGTGCCGGAGCCGGAGCTGCCGCCGGTGCGGGAGTTGCCGCCGGTGCTGCTGCTGCGGGGGCTGCTGCGCCGCTGTCTTTAACTACTACATCGTAATCCTGGCCGTTAACTGTTACGGTAAATTTTCTCATTGTTCTTCCTCCTAATTTTGTACTTTCAACTTTCAATTAGAACTGCTGGTTTCCGGAAACACCTGCAATGCGGGCGCCTGTGGTCCAGCCAGGTCTTGCTGCCGGGCGGATAGAAACGATTTCACCGCCGCCCATAGCAACGATTGCTGCTGCAATGGCTGCTACAACAGCACCATTATCAGCGGCTCTCGAAGCCGCTGCCGGCGCCGCTTTTTTAGCCGCTGCCGCCGGTGCTGCGGACTGATTGAGAGATGAACGTACTTGGCAGATCATGATCAGGGCAATGACTGCCAGAACGGCAGCTGCTACCGCGATATACATAACTGTATCGTTATTCATCCAAACCCATCCTTTCAAATATTATCAATGTGTAAACGTATATTACAGCGGAATGTTTCCGTGTTTCTTAGCCGGATGTACTTCATGTTTGGAAGCAAGCATCTTCAGAGCATTGATAACTACCGGACGAGAGTTTCTCGGATCAATAACTGCGTCTACATAGCCGCGTTCTGCAGCTTTGTAAGGAGTTGCAAATTCATCAACATACTCCTGTGTACGCTGTTCTTTCTGCGGATCCTTCTTGAAAATGATATTTGCTGCGCCGGCAGGTCCCATAACGGCGATTTCTGCGGTCGGCCATGCAAATACCTGGTCAGCCCCCTGTTCGCGGGAGCACATAGCAATGTAGGAACCACCATATGCTTTACGGAGAATCAGGGTAATCTTCGGTACAGTTGCTTCGCAGTATGCGAACAGCATCTTAGCACCGTGACGGATTACACCCGCATATTCCTGCTGCTTGCCGGGCAGGAAGCCGGGAACGTCGACAATGTTCAGAACTGGAATATTGAAGCAGTCGCAGAAACGAATAAAGCGGGCAGCTTTATCAGAAGCATTATAGTCAAGGCAGCCTGCCATGAAGTTCGGCTGGTTGGCAATAATGCCGACAGTCTGTCCATCCATACGGCAGAAGCAGGTAATAATGTTCTTAGCCCATTCTTTAGCTACGTCGTAGTACTCGCCGTTATCAACGATGGATTTGATGACATCGTACATATCGTACGGTGCATTGGAGTTTTCCGGCATAATGGTATCCAGACTTGCATCTGTACGGGTCGGATCATCTCCGGTTTCAACAATCGGCGCGTCTTCCATGTTATTGCTCGGCAGGAAGGAAAGCAGGTAACGAATCTGTTTAATGCAGTCTTCGTCATTTTCAGCTGCAAACTGGGCCACACCGGATGTACGGTTATGGGTCATAGCGCCACCGAGAGCTTCAGCGGTAATCTTTTCGCCGGTTACGGATTCAACTACTGCCGGTCCTGTCAGGAACATCTGAGAGGTGCCTTTTACCATGTAGATGAAGTCGGTCAGTGCCGGAGAATATACGGCGCCGCCTGCAGACGGTCCCATAATTGCGGAAATCTGAGGAATAACGCCGGATGCAATGGTATTGCACCAGAAAATCTTGCCATAGCCGGAAAGAGCATCTACTGCTTCCTGGATACGGGCTCCGCCGGAATCATTCAGGCCTACGCAAGGAGCACCGACTTTAAGAGCCAGTTCGTTTACGTGAACAATTTTCGCAGCGTGCATTTCACCAAGGGAGCCGCCTTCTACCGTGAAGTCCTGGGCAAATGCGAATACGAGTCTTCCGTCTACAGTACCATAACCGGTAACGACACCTTCGCCGGGGAGATCTTTCTTCTCCTGGCCGAAGTTGTAGCAGCGGGACTTAACAAGCGCATTGACTTCTACAAAAGAGCCTTCATCAAACAGAAGAGCAAGTCTTTCGCGGGCCGTCAGTTTGCCTTTTGCATGCTGTTTTTCAACTTTCTTTTCTCCACCCATAGCCTCTACGTGTGCGAGGTTATTGTGAAGAAGTTCAATTCTTTCTGCAACAGTTGCCATTCTTACACCTCCAAAAATATTGGTCCCTTACCGGGACGTCCCTATTATAGCATAGGGACCGATCCTTATGCTATTAGAAAGACGGGCCGCCGGGGCGTTCGGTCAGTTCCAGCAGAAGGCCGGTAGCTTTCGGGTGCATAAATGCGATGTGGCAGCCGCCAGCACCAACTCTCCAATGCTTGTCAAGCTTTGCATCTTCCGGAAGTGCAGCAAGTGCTTCGACAATGTTGTCTACGCGGAGAGCTACATGCTGGAAACCGTTCTTGCCGCCGTTCTTAGCGATATAGCGGGCAATCGGGCCGTCCGGAGTTGTGGAACCCAGGAATTCCAGTTCGCATGCTTCGCTCTGTGCGGACGGTTTGAAGAAGCTTGTCGTTACATGCTGTTCTTCTACCGTTTCATCCGGAAGGGACGGTTCAAGGTTCAGCAGATCTTTCATCTGCTTCTTGATCAGCGCCAGATCATTAACAGCTACGCCGACATGGTCTACACATAATACTTTGAATGCCATAATAATTCCTCCTTTGAATTATTTAAATATATTTCCCACGATAGAATCAACGACTGTGAAAGGATCATTTTCTCTTTCATAGACTTGTTCTACGTAGTCAGCAAATTTACCCGTCTGTACGATATCTTCCATAACATGACGGGAAATGCGGTCGTGGATCATCTCTACCATCTCAGTGCGGGCGCGTTCACGTCTGCGTTCTTCCAGCAAGCCGGATTCTTCGAGATACTTTCTATGATCACCCAGAGCTGTTACTACATCTTCTACACCCTGGTCTTTATTCGCGATCGTTCTTTCGATCGGCGGACGCCAGTTCTGAGCTTCGCCCAGATCGAGCATCATTTCGATCTCAACATTCAAACGATCTGCGCCGTCGCGATCACATTTATTGATGACAAATACGTCACCGATTTCAAGGATACCAGCCTTGATTGCCTGAATATCGTCGCCAAGTCCGGGTACGAGCACAACAAGTGTGGTATCCGCATTCTTAACGATATCGACTTCGGACTGTCCTACGCCTACTGTTTCGATGAAAATTACATCGAGACCGAAAGCATCCATCAGTTTTACCGCATCGGTAGTCTTTCTGGACAAACCGCCAAGACTGCCGCGGGTACCCATACTGCGGATATATACACCTTCGTCCAGTGTGAGGTCATTCATTCTGATACGGTCGCCAAGGATAGCACCGCCGGAGAATGGAGAAGTCGGATCGATAGCCACAATGCCGACTTTCTTACCCTGTTTTCTGTACTGTTTAATCAGCGCATCTGAAAGTGTGCTCTTACCCGCACCAGGTGCACCAGTGATACCGATGACCTGTGCACGACCGGTATGGTGGTAGATTTCTTTCATGATATCTTCCCAGCCATCACGTTCGTCTTCAACGATGGTTATTGCTCTCGCTAAGGCACGTCTGGAACCGTCCCAAAAATTTTTCATTGAGAATTCCATGGATACACCGCCTTTTTAAGAGTAAATAATAGCGGCATGGGGCTACAGCAAATGCAGCCCCGTGCAACTATTAAGCTTCTATTGGATAGAAGAAAATGTCAATTATACGTTAGCTTTGATGCAGTCGATAATTTCCTTGGTCGGTGTGCCGGGAGTGAAGATGGCTTTTACGCCAGCTGCTTTCAGACCTGGGATATCACCGGCAGGAATTACGCCGCCGCCGATAACGAGAACATCTTCCATTCCCTTAGCTTTCAGTGCTTCTACTACTTCCGGGAACAGGGTGTTGTGAGCACCGGACAAAAGGCTCAGTGCTACAACATTAACGTCTTCTGCATCTGCCGCTTCAACAATCTGAGCTACAGTCTGACGAAGACCTGTGTAAATAACTTCCATACCTGCATCGCGAAGTGCGCGGGCAACTACTTTTGCACCGCGATCATGTCCATCAAGACCCGGTTTAGCAACGAGTACTCTGATACGTTTTTCTGCCATAGTTATATACCTCCAGAATTTTAGTTAGGATTAAAGTGTGTTGTGTGCTTTGTATTCGCCGAATACTTTGCGGAGAACGCCGCAGATTTCGCCGAGGGAGCAGTAAGCACGTACGCAGTCAAGGATAACAGGCATCAGGTTGATGGATTCATCAGCGGCTGCAACTTCCAGCTTAGCCAGTTCTTCCTGAACCTTTGCATTGTCACGTTCTGCCTTAACCTTAGCCAGTTTGTTCTTCTGGAATTCGCCGGCGGATGCGTCAACCTTCAGGAGGCCTTCAACCGGAGCTTCATCCATGGTGAACTTGTTGACGCCGACAATTGTCTTTTCGCCGGACTCAACAGCCATCTGCCATGCATAAGCAGATTCTTGGATTTCTTTCTGGATATAACCTTTGTCGATAGCTTCAACAGCACCGCCCATTTCATCAATCTTGCGGATGTATTCTCTTGCTTCCGCTTCGATAGCGTTGGTCATAGCTTCTACATAGTAGGAGCCGCCCAGCGGATCGACTACGTCAGCCAGACCGGATTCATAAGCAACGATCTGCTGTGTACGCAGAGCGATGGTTACGGATTCAGTGGTCGGCAGCGCAAGAGCTTCATCACGGGAGTTTGTATGGAGGGACTGTGTTCCGCCCATAACTGCCGCTGCTGTCTGAAGAGCAACACGAACGATGTTGTTGTTCGGCTGCTGAGCAGTCAGCATGGAGCCTGCAGTCTGGGTATGAACGCGAAGCATCATGGACTTGGCTTTCTGAGCATGGAAACGTTCTTTCAGAATGGATGCCCAGAGACGACGGGATGCACGGAATTTAGCAACTTCTTCAAGTACGTTGTTGTGAGCGTTCCAGAAGAAGGACAGACGGCCTGCGAAATCATCGATTTTCAGACCGGCTTTCAGAGCTGCTTCGATGTAGGCGATACCATCAGCGATGGTGAAAGCGATTTCCTGAGCAGCGGTGGAGCCTGCTTCGCGGATATGGTAACCGGAAATGGAAATGGTGTTCCACTTCGGTACATTCTGGGAGCAGTATTCAAAAATGTTGGTAATCAGACGCATGGACGGTTTAACCGGGAAAATATAGGTTCCGCGAGCTGCGTATTCTTTCAGAATATCGTTCTGAATAGTGCCGCGGAGCTGATCAGCCGGTACGCCCTGCTTTTCAGCAACTGCGATGTACATAGCCAGCAGTACGGATGCCGGTGCGTTGATGGTCATGGATGTGGAAACTTTGCCCAAATCAATCTGATCGAAAAGGATTTCCATATCTTTCAGGGTATCGATTGCTACGCCTACCTTACCAATTTCGCCGATAGCCATTTTGTCATCAGAGTCATAGCCGATCTGGGTCGGAAGGTCGAATGCGCAGGACAGGCCGGAGCCGCCGTTTTCAATCAGATAACGATAACGCTTGTTGGATTCTTCAGCGGTAGCAAAGCCTGCATACATACGCATGGTCCAAAGACGACCGCGGTACATGGTCGGCTGTACGCCGCGGGTGTACGGATAATCGCCGGGAATTCCGAGATCTCTTTCATAATCGAAACCTTCGATATCAAGAGGTGTATACACCTTATTGTGTTTTAAGCCGGCTCTTTCCGGAGTCTTTGCGTAAGATTTAGCGCAAGCAGCTTCGTATGCTTCGAGTTTGGCTTTCAGGGATTCGTTTGCCATAAGTTCATCTTCCTCCTAAAAAATAAGTAAAATTAGGAAAGTTCTTATCCTTAGAGAAATATCAGATTGCGGCTTTTAAGCTCTTCTCATCTGTATTTCGCGGACAATCGCCTTCATTGGTATGGATCCGCAAAGTCTCTCGCTGTGATGCTGCATTATGTCTTGTCATCACAGCGGGGAACTCTTACGAGATCCATGTATGATTCTGCTCTCGGCAGTTATCACCATAGACAATTATATAACAATCATGCTTTTTGTAAAGAATATATTATGGGAAAATTATTTTTTAAAAAGCATGGAGCCTGTTTCAGCAAGGCTGGTATGGAACTTGAATGCTTCAGAGAGAATATGCGGAGTCTGGCTGTTGCCGTTGAGCGCGCATGCTCTTTCAAAGTAATCCATCAGCTGGTCGCGGAAAGTCGGGTGAGCGACATTATTAATGATTACCTTCGCTCTTTCCTTCGGTGACAGGCCGCGGACATCCGCTACCCCCTGTTCGGAGATGAATACATGGGTGTCATGTTCGGTGTGATCGACATGAGAGCACATCGGAACAACGGCAGAGATAGCGCCTCCCTTAGCCACACTGTGGCAGAAGAAGCAGGACAGAGCGCCATTACGGGCAAAATCTCCGGAACCGCCGATGCCGTTCATCAGTTTGGTACCGGTTACGTGAGTGGAATTTACGTGACCATAAATATCCATTTCTAAAGCGGTATTCATAGCTACTACGCCGATGCGGCGGGCCACTTCACCGTTATTGGAAATTTCCTGCGGACGGAGGATGATCTTCTTGCTGTATTTTTCAATATTGGCATAGAAGCGTTTCAGTCCATCCGGTGACGGGGACAGGGATGTCCCGGAAATCATATCAATTTTGCCTTCATCAATCAGATCAAACATACCATCCTGAATAACTTCCGTATACACAGACAGGTTCTTGAAATCGGAATGAACGAGGCCATTGATTACCGCGTTTGCCACATTGCCTACGCCGGACTGGAGAGGAAGCAGGTTTTCCGGAAGTCTTCCATGTTTTACTTCATTCTTCAGGAAATCAACCAGATTGTTGCCCATTTTTTCAGCGTCGTCATCAAGCGGAGCCAGGGCGCGGGTAACATCGGGCAGATCACAGGGAACGATAGCAACAATCTTTGCCGGATCTACAGGAATGTAGGTCTTGCCGATACGGTCACCGGCTTTAACGATCGGAATCGGCACACGATGCGGCGGGTTAGCCACTTCGTAAATGTCAGCCATGCCATCCAATGCTACCGGCTGGGTAGTATTGACTTCGATGATGACTTTTTTACCCTGGGATACGAATACGGGAGAGTTGCCGATAGCGGTAGTAGTTACGATACCAATTTCGCCGCCTCTCTTAACGATTTTACAGGCTTCAATGACCGCAAAATCCGGACCGGTTACATGTTCTCCCTTAACGTTGGTGAAGAAACCTTCACGGATCTGCTGTGCCACATGGCTCAGGTGCAAGTCGAAATAGTTGATCTGGCCGGCATTGATTGCTTTTCTCAGTGTACCGTTAGTCTGGTAGGGCATACGGTTTCTGATCCCGTTCACTTCTACCAGTTCGCCATCAATCTGGGAACCTGTGGAAGCGCCCGTCCAGATATCTACCTGGAACGGCGTTTGCTTCATGCGTTCAGCCAGTTCATGCATCGTGATTTTCGGATAGCCGCACGGTGTAAATCCGCTGATTCCCAGGATATCCCCCGGCTGGATCATGGCTGCTGCCGTTTTGCCGTCGCATACTTTGTCCAGCAGTTCTTTAGGCTCGATACGGCTAAGGAATTCACTGTCATTGATGTCGATCATTACTATCATCCTCCCAAAATAAATAAAATATAAAAGCCCGCGGTGACGATTCGTTATTTTTCTCAGTCCGCAGAACCTTTAGCCCGGTAGTCCCCTCCAAACTTCATCAAAACAGTTCGGAATGAAGGCGCTGTAAAGCAACCCTCCCTGGCTCATTACCTTGTTTATTATAGCATACTTTTACGGATAAAGTTCCATAAAGAGCGTTTATCCTTTCTCAAAATTCCCTAACAGGGATTATAAATTTTTCCTATTGGACAAATACATTTTTATATGTACTTGGATCCGCATAATTGATTTACCCTGCCGCACCCCGTCTTTCTTCTGAAACACAAAGCGCAGACAACGCCCAGAAGCAGCAGGAAACCGGGCAGCTGAAAAACGCATAATCTCCGATCCCGTCTATGGCTGCCGACAAAACAAGAAGCATGCCTGACAACCCGAAAAGTTTCATAGTCCCTTTCCCTCTGCGCCAAATCCGCCATGACATCACCCCTTGCCCGAAGAAGAAAAGGAAGTACAAAATGCCGCCGGGAATGCCCACTTCCGCAGGGATATGGATGTACATATCATGGGCGTGGAAAATAACGACATCCGCGTCCTCTATAAAAAAGTTGTACTCCGGATAAGCCAGCCAGTAATTCCCCCAGCCGACCCCAAGCAGAGGATGTTCCTCAATCATGGCTATCGTACTTTCCCACAAAGCCAGGCGAAGTGAAAGCGATGTATCCTCGCCGGAAAAAAGAGAAATAAAGCGCTCCGCCACCTGTCCATGGTAAAAAAATAAAATAAGAGGCACCGCCAGAAACACCAGACCGAACCGCTTATCATAAAAGACCGCAAGGCCTAGAACTATCCCTGCCAGACTGATCCATGCCCCCCGGGAATAGGTCAGCGCCAGGCATACGGAAAGAATAAAAAGAAATCCGGCAAGCAGTATTTTTCTCTTATTATTTCTTTCCCCCAGAGCAAAAGGCGCAAACACACTGATAAGCATCAAAAGGTAAGCGCCGAAAAGATTCGGATTCCCCAAAGTGGAAAACATGCGCCGCCGCAGAAGAGGAAACCTCTCGGGATCCACCCATCCTTCGGCATTCAGGTCTCTCGCCATGCATCCCGCATCGGCATACTGTATAAATCCCCAGATGACAACGCAGACGGCACCCGCCAAAAAGACATAAAGCGCTTTCCTCTTTTCTTCCTCTCCCGCAAAGTATGTAGAGATAAGCACATAAAGAAACGCATACGCCAGGGGCAGAAAGCACCAGTTAAAAATAGAAAAAAAGAAGTCTGCCGCACCGGAAACAGATAAAAACGAGCAGACTAAAAAGCCCCCGCCAAACCATCCCCACTTGCCGCCATAATTGACCTTCCGCTTCGCGAGGAATATATTCCCCATAGAAAGCAATGCCGCCGGAACAAGGGCAAAGTAAAAAAGCCAAGAGCTTAAAGGAAGGAGGAATATAGTCAGATAAAGACAGATAAGAATATTCCGTTCACTGCAAATCCGTCTCCCCATCACCATGAGCCTCCTCTTATTTCACCGTTTATAAAAATTATGAAAATACTCTTACCGGCTGTCAGGTGATCAAAAACGATCTGCCGGCTTTCATTCCCGCGATCCGCTTCCGCTGCCGTGCACCCTTGCGGGATGATAGAGTCTCCACCCGAAAAAGATCGCGCAGACACGGAGAAGAAGAACCGCGCCAAATCCGCCCCATGACGCATATACAATCCCCGTGAGCGGATACAGGACGCAGATAACAATACCCCCGAGCACCGAAGCCATGGCATACACATCTTCATACAATACCACAGGAACTTTCTGCGCCAGCACGTCACGAAGAATACCGCCCCCCACCGCTGTAATGAGCCCGAGCAGAACGGGAAGCACATACCGATAGCCGGGATAACTGTCAATCGCCGCCATCGCACCGGTCACCGTGAAAGCGGCAAGACCTGCCGTATCGGAAACACGATAAGCAAAAAGGACAAGTTTCCGTTCCCGGCGGGGTATATGGAAATGCCGGAAACCGATGCACACCGCTGCCGCCGTCATGAGGGCAAATATAATCCCATCCGGCCCGCGCAGGGCAAAAGGCGGAAATATACCCGCCAGCACATCGCGGAGGATACCGCCTCCCACTGCCGTCACCACAGACAAGAGCGCAATGCCGAAAACATCCATTCCCCTTGCCAGTCCTACAGCCGCTCCGGAAAAAGCAAATGCCACAGTCCCCAGTATTTCAAAAACCGCCCACGTTAAAGACATACCGCACCCTTTCGTATTACATCTGCAGCACGGAAGCAATCAGGCGGATCGTCGTTCCCGTATAAAACTGCGCCAGCGGATTAATAATCCGTCCTATCATGCCGCTGAAAACCAGGAACAGTAAAAGAAGGAAACTGTAACGGTAACTGAAATTGTGGAATGCAAAAGCCAATTTGCCGGGAAGCACCATTTCCAAAACTTTGGAGCCGTCCAGCGGCGGCACAGGAATCAGATTAAAAAACGCGAACCACACATTATACAGCATAATCCAATAAAGAAATAAATACCCCGGCTGCCCCGCCGTTAAAAGCCCGAGCTTCATCATCAGCAGCATAATGCACTCCGCCAAAAAACAAATAAGCAGATTCATCCCCGGCCCGGCAAAAGAAACCTTCATCACGCCGCTTCTGAAATTCTTATAATAATTCGGATTGATCTCCACCGGTTTTGCCCAGCCGAAACCGCAGATCACAAGAAGCATAAGCCCCACCATATCCAAGTGAACCAGAGGATTCGCCGTAAGCCGCCCCTGCATGGACGGCGTGGGATCCCCCAGACTGTCCGATACATACGCATGGGCATATTCATGAAGCGCCATGGCAATCAAAAGCGCCGGCGCACGGTAAATCAAAGTACTCCAATCAAGAAAATCAGACATAAGACTCCTTTATGAAATCAATTTCAACAAACTGCTGTTTTAAATATCTGCCGCGGTCTTATTTCAAAACGGCCCTTCGGCCGACTGAAATTCAATGTGATTATTATAACCTGATTTCAAAATAGTATACAAGGCGGACTGACCGCTTCATTTTCCACCTTGCTGCACAAAAATGGCAGCAGACACAAAAAAAGAGACCCGCACAGACCTCTTCTGTCTTCCTATCTGCCTCCAAAAACTCTCTGAAACAGTGTAAGGCGGCGGCGTTTAGATTTTTCCGCCCATTCAGCAGAATCCAATTCCGCCTGTTCCATCCGATACTCGCGATATGCGCGGTACACATCCATATCCAAAAGCACCACGCCCACCTGGCAGTAGGGATAAGCACGCTGAAGAGCGCATTCATCAGAAGCCGCCGGAAACTCGATTCCCTTTTCTTCCAGTTCCATAAGAGCCATACCGAGAGCTTCCCGCGCTTTCCGCGCAGCCTCCGCCATAGATTCCGCTTTCACGGCACACCCTGTCAAATCAGGAAACACCGCGCGGAATTCATTCTTTTTTCTATCCAAGGTAAAAATGGCCGGATAAAAATACTTCATCAGATTCCTCTTTTCACCCACCTGCACCATTGCGTAAACATTTTCTTATTATTTTGTTTTATTGTAATACATTTTATTGCCTGCTGCCAATAGCAAATCTTAAAAAAATTGATTATTTTCTCCAAATTTTACTAAAAATCTAAAATATTTCATCAAAAATCTGAAAAACTTTGTGTGCAAAACAGGAATTTCTCTTCTATTCCTTATAAAAAAGCCGCATGTAAAAACGCGCCCGCCGAAGCATGACGCGTTTCGTGTAATTCTATTTTCAAAAACAGATCAGAATTTATACTTCGTCCCGACCATGAAGTATCTGCCTGGCATAGCGGAACTTCCGAGCCCGTTCCAGCTGTTGTAGGATATATAACCCCGGTTAATAGATTAACAGAATAAACTCCTCATTTCTTTTATTTCTATTGCATAGCACCGTCCCCTTTGCTATAATTTGAAAAGCATGGGGGTATAGCTCAGCTGGGAGAGCGTTTGAATGGCATTCAAAAGGTCAGCGGTTCGATCCCGCTTATCTCCACCACGTATTTAATCCACCACATCTGTCCGATGTGGTTCTTTTTATTCATTCCCCTCACCGCAGTAAGTGACTCACTCGATTCCATGCGTCATTTCATTCCTTTGGAATCGGTTCCCTACTTAACCGGTTCGATCCCGCTTATCTCCACCACGCATTTAATCCACCACATCTGTTCGATGTGGTTCTTTTTATTCTTTCCCCTCACCGCAATAAGTGACTCACTCGATTTCATGCGTCACTTCGCTCCTTTGAAATCGGTTCCCTACTTAACCGGTTCGATCTTGCTTACCCCACCACAAGGTAAAAAGTCCACATTATTGCGATGCGCTCTTTTTGGTATAGGTATAAATAAAGAGGTCTTAAGACTTCTTTATTTATAAGAAGAGTTATTTCTTCTTACCACCGGTTCCACCAGCATCTTCCAATGCATACTGAGCCAGCATCATATTAAAAACTTCAACAGTATTCTGTCTAGCAACAGTTTCGCCATCGGCTTCAATGCTATCGATGTTAATATGGAACTTATCAGCTTCTGGAATCTCTTTGTAAGTGATGTTTAATTCAATAAACGGTTTATCGGAATCGTACTTAGCTTTAGCAACACCAGAGAAATGTACTTTCTTAATATTGTCTTTCTTAGTAGATTCAATTTTCCATTTTACCTTATCAAATGTCCCATCAATTGCTTCACCCCAAGTTACCTTTGGATTAGCACTTACTTTCAGACTACGGATGTTTTCTACTTCCGCAGGATCTCCAAAGATAGCTCCTAATACAACAAAGACGAATACAATACCAGTAAAGATCTTAGCATATTTACTGCCTACAATCCTTCTGATTAGACTGGGGGTCTGTACTATTTCAGAAGCAAGCTGTGCTTCTGTATTTTGTGCCGGAGGTGTCACTTCTGCTGGCTTATTTGGATTTTCTTCTTTTGCTGCTTCAATAGCCGCCTTTGCAGCATCTTTCATTTTTTCTAAATTCATTTTATATCTCCTTTTGAAATACGATACTTATTTTAAACTAAACAATTTGGAAATGGCATCTCGAAAATTTGACTGTACATATTTCCCAAGATAGCCAAGAGTAACAATAGCAAGTAATGCTACAAATAACGCGCTAAGTTGCTTTTCATCATATATTTCTCCTTAGGAGTTAATGAGATCTATTATAAGCATCCTTGCAAAAACCAGACCAGTACTCTCTTGCAAAACCTTTATCTTCGGTTTTACCAGTTTTCAACCACACGAAAACCTGCGGGTCAAATGAACTAAATTTGTCATTAGTCTTAAACTTAATGACAATCGGTTCTGGTTCAAACTTTGTGGGATTTGTTTTTCCACTAAGTCTAACGTACCCATCATCTTCATATTTGACGGTCCATTCTTTCATACCAACATTTAATGCATCCTTGAATGTAAACCCACTATTACATTTTGCATTCAAGAAGTTATAAACTGCCGGATGATATCCATCAATAAATTCGACCTGTTCACGAGGTTTACTGGTTGGAGATGAAGCAGTTTCTACGGGTTTACTTTCTTTTGCTGCTGCATCCTGTTTATCAATAGTTTCTTCTACCTGAGCTTTAGGCTTATGAAGATGAAGATCAATACCAATCTTATTAGCAATTTTATCTCCATAAAGATATCCGGCAATTATAACAGCTACTGCTATCATTGCACCACTAATCATTGTTTCCTTTTTCATAATAATATCTCTCCTTTTAAATAATATAATTTATTTTCTTAACGACTCATATTTTGATCCAATTTCATAAGAGCTGCTCCAAAGAGAGTACACCACTCTTCATGTGCCTTATCTCCTTTAAGTTGCATAGTATTGTCTTTAATTGATACGCATTTGAATTGCCCATTATATTTCTTAAATTCTATAAGAACAGCAGAATTATTCAAATCAATAACGATTGTATCGTCTGGGCGATAATCACATTTCCAATTCAAACTTATCAGGCTTAATACTTCTCGAAGACCATATGTGTGGTTATTGATAGGACACTGCATATTTAAAAATTCATCTTTTAATAAGGCACCTTTAATTGCTGCGGCTGGCTTTTCATTACTCTGACTAGATCTACCAGTAGCTTCTTTTTTAACTTCTGTTATCTTAGAAGTAGTCTTATCTTCTTTTTTATCGACAGACTCTTCAACTTGTACATCTGGTTTATGACCAATCCCCAACGTATTGGCAATCTTATCGCTATACACATATCCCGCTGCTAAGACAGCAACGGCTAATAAACCACCATTGACTAATAATTTCTTATCCATATTTCTTCTCCTTTTGAAATCAATACTTGTTCAAATCAAGATCTTTATCCCATGCTTCATAGGATGTCTTGACGATGTAATCCCAACTTCTCTGGGCTGCTTCTGCTTCTACGACAATACCTTTAGAAGGAACTTCTTTACGTTTTACTTTAAAGTTATCCTCTCCTACTTTTTCAAACACATAGTAAACAATTGGTTTATTGTTATCCATACTTAATGGATCCGGTCCTTCTATAACATATTCTCCATTAGGAGTTAAATAGAAAGTGCCGGCTTTTTTACCAAAAGCTTTATCCGCCAATGAACCATAAGTCAGCTGTCTCTTATTCTTACTGGGAGAATACCACACACATCTAAGTTTGTTAATCTCTCTGCTGTATGCATCTCTTTTCATTTCAGGGATATCTTTAATCCACTTATAATCTGGACCAACTTTTCTGCCCTCTTCTTTCTTTTCCTCTTTCTTGGGCTCATCCTTTTTGGTTGTGCTTTCTGCTACTTTTGTTGATTCGGACTTATGGAGATCAATACCAACTTTGCCGGCTATCTTATCTCCATAAAGATATCCGGCAGCAATGATAGCTATAACTACCATTAAAATACTAATAATATTTCCCTTCTTCATTTGACTCCTCCTCCTTTAGTCATTAAAATTAGGAACGAAATTGATATACCCGGAAACGCTCTGATTGATGCCGGTGCCGCTGAGAACGACGTTCGGTCCTGTGACCACGTCAATTTTTTCCACCCAGTTCATGGGAATGATTCCCATGGCCATCATGCCGGGAAGTCCATCCATTGTCATATCGTGGGTATTGAAAGCACTGCCGCGGATTTGAAGTTCCACATTATTATTGGTAGAAGCACCGCCGACCATGATGGACGGATTATTGGTCACCGTATTCATGAACGTACGGGCAGGAATATAGTTCTGCTTAATCGTCTTTTCTGTATAAGAGGCAATATTGGCCGGAACGTCCATGATATCCATATTCCCATACAAACCAAAGTGGATGCGGCGGTCCGTCTTGCCCCCGGGCATAATGGTATCATCGGTATACTTATCCCCATTCACGATGATTTCATCCAATTGATAAACAGCAGCATCAGCGGTAATACCGTATAAAGCCGCACCGGCAGCCGCAGTAACGGCCATAGCCAACAGTTTCTTTTTCATCTTACCATCTCTCCTCTTTTTACCGACAAATAACTGTACGATGAAATAAATCCCCCGCAACACCTGCCTTTCCTGCACGTCTTACTTAATCGTGGGGGTGAAAATCGTATTCTTTAGGGAAATCAAACTGCCCCGGGTACATCAGCCCCGCCATATATCCTGCCGAATCGATGACCCTTGTCATCGGGCCGTAAGCGTACTTCAAGGGCATTTCATAAATCCGGCCGCTGCGGACAAAATTCAGATGACTGAAGGCTTTTTTATTTTTGAGACGCGCCAGGCGTGTCTCAGCATCATCATAAGTAATAACAAAAACAATATCCGGATTTTCTTTTATAATCAATTCATCGCTGACAGCGGCAGTTGTATTCGGGACAATGCCCCCAAGTTTTGCCGCAATGTCTCCGGCGATTTTATTTCTTCCATAGGAAATCGTCGAGGAAAGCAAGTCTAAAATCATGACTTTCGGCGGTTTTTGCCCTTTTACTTTTTGCCGGACTTCTTCAAACCGCTCCATCGTTGCCGTTATAATCTTTTCCGCCTGCTCTTCTTTATGGTAAACCGCCCCCAAATCACGGATGTATTTTATTTCTTTCTCCACGGTTTCCGGCTGATTTGTTTTGGCCGGTCCGGTTGTATTCAGAGACGCCAAAGTATGAATACCTTTTGCGTTCCAGTACTCTGTGCTTCCCAAACGATTTTTTGAAAACCACGATTCTTCTGAAATGATCAAATCCGGCGCGAAATCCAACACGCGTTCCATCGTCACTTGCTGCCGCGGCAGGAAATTCAATCGCTGAAAAGCAGCCTGATTGCAGTCTTTGATCGGATACTTCTTATCATCTTCGTATTTCACCGCCCACAGGATCGAATCTTCCACACCCATATCCAAAAGTGTCTCCGTCTGTGATGCCCCGATGACCAATACACGGGAAGGTACTTTTGAAAAATACTGTACATTCTCGCCTAAGTTAAAGTAGTTTTCCACTTGAATATTGGTAATGGGTATCCCTGATTTTTCCTGCTCCGGATCTGCTGCGCAGCCTGACAAAAGGAGTATGCAGCCTGTAACCGCCATCCATTTCTTCATGGCCGGCCTCCATACTTCCCGCCAAGAAGCAGCCATGCAAAGAAAGGTGCGCCGCAAACCGCAGCCATGATTCCGATAGGGAGTTCTGTACCATTTATAAGGTTGCGTCCCAATACATCAGCCCACGCCAAGAAACAGCCACCTGCAAGACCCGCCAAAGGAATAAGGGATTTGTGCCCGCTTCCTGCCGCCATCCTTACCATGTGAGGAATGATAAGGCCGATAAAACCGACCATGCCCGCCACGTAAACGATAGAGCCCACTAAAACGGCAACAACCAGTATATATATTTTCCTGTATACCGCCAGATTCCTTCCCATACTGAGGGAAAGCTCATCACCGATAAGCATGAGGTCAAGAATTCTTCTCTGTCCCATAAAGAAAATACTTCCTGCCGCAATAATGCCTGCCAAGATCCCGATATCCGTCCAGCTGTCTGCCATAATATTTCCCATCAGCCAAAACTGGACCGACTTTGTTTTATGAGTATCCGCCATAGCCTGGATAATAAAACTAAGTGCCGCGGAGCAGAGAGCATTCATGGCAAGATCGGAAGAGCGTCGTGTAGGGAAAGAGTGTAGATCTCGGT
>OGJI01002464.1_pt1 | contig 16741 bp, 12 predicted proteins | sample 1572031 | NCBI WGS metagenome assembly OGJI01 (sample SAMEA2582119, study PRJEB24529) | metagenome | biome: Human gut stool | place: China | collected 2011
TATAACATTTGTTGTTGCAGGAACTATCGTATTTACGGTTGCGGCAATGCTTCCGCTGATTGATGTCAAAGTGGATTTTACCATGGATAATAACAGGGTAACGGTTGAGGGCGGCGGTTATAAAATCACATTTGATAAAGAATCCATTCAGAAAGCAGAGCTGCTGGATACAATGCCGCGTGATAATTTCACAAAAACCAACGGCGGCGCCACAGAAACCTATGCGGTAGGGCATTTTAAAGGGAATACTTACGGAAAATGTATGCTTTTTATATATAAAGGAAATGCGCCGTACATTCTGATTCAGACGGACACACAGACGATGTTTTTTAATGCAAAAGACAGCAGTATGACAAAACAGTGGTATGAACAGCTGTGTGAGTAGAACACACTTTTATCCAAATAATCAAATAAATTTCAATTTTTGTAAGATTTCCATATGTTTTTATGTTTTGCACTGAAATTGTAGGTTTGTGTCGAAAGATTCTGCAATTTTTACACGATATTTATTTTTCATTCACACAGGATTGTGGTATACTAAAGTAAAAAACAAAACGGGAAAGGTAAGAAATGGCAAAGAAAAATAAAATAAAGAACTGGGTCATTCCGGGTGTAGTCGGAGGCGTGGTCATTATCCTGACAGTTGCTTCCATCGTTTCCGGTTCTATACAGCAAAAAAAGGAAAAGGAAAGCAATGCGGCGAGTGTCAGCGTAGACCGGATTAAGTTAAAAGATGATTCGGCGCAGGTACAGCAGATGAGCAATACAGAAACAGAAGTAGAGATTGAATTTGAAGACTGTGCCGTTCCGGTAGGCACGCAGTTAAAGATGACAGCACTGGTTGTTCCCGAAAATACGGACCAGGCACTCATCTGGAGCAGTTCGGATTCGTCTGTGGCAGAGATTGATAAAGACGGAATTCTCACAGTGAAGGCAGTGGGAACAACCGTTGTAACAGCAACTGTCGGAACCGTTTCCGATTCAGTTGTCATTGAAGGAATTGAAAATGTGGCACAGGGTTCAAAAAATAACCTTCCGGTTTACACCGGTACAACCCTTGCAAAAAATAATGCATCAGGAAGCGGCAGTGCATCGGGCAGTACGTCATCCGGTGGAACATCCGCAGGAAGCGGATCTGACAGCGGCAGTACAGGTACAGGCGGCGGGCAGGCAGGCGGTTCATGGACAGGCTCAGGCAGTTCGGGAAGCGGCTCCTATGACGGCGGTTCCGGTGATTCGGATTCGGACGGCGGAGATGATTCCGGCAGTACGGACAGCGGTTCGGGAAGCTCCGGTGGTTCTTCAAATGGTGAATCCGGCACGACGGGCGGTTCTTCCGGCAGTAATTCCGGCAATAACGACGGTTCATCCACAAACGGCGGGAATTCCTCAAACAACAGTAATAGCGGCAGTAACACCGGCAATGGTGACAACAGCGGCAGCATTTCAGACGGACTTTCAGGAATCGGATTTACACAGCGTTATTCCAATGTTTATGTATGCGAAGAAAATGATACATATTATGGAGAAATCATCACACAGCCGAATGTAACCATTATCTATATCAAGCAGAGAAGCGGCACATTTGACAGCAGGATTCAGACGGTGCTTGCCAGACTGCTTCCGGACGAGTACGGACAGGTGTGGAGCAATTATCTTTCTGCCAACACAGACAGAACTTTTACGGCAGAAGGCAGACGGGTACGAATTGTTGTAGCCCCGAATGGCGGTCACTCGCAAATAGTAATATACAATTAGACAAAAATATGATATGCTTACACTAATATGACTTGCAGTGAGGTGAATTAATTGCTGAATGAAAATAAGATTAAAATGATGACGAAAATGGCAATTTATGAAAAAAACGAAGGCAGGCAGATGATTAAAAATTCCCGCTATTTTAAGGGGGATTATGTAGCGTTTGGCGTACTCCGTACATTAATTGCAACAACATTTGCATATATAATCATGGTGATACTGTCTGTGTTATGCAACCTTGAAAAACTGGTTGCCGACATTAATTCGCTCGATTATGCGGCAGTGGGAAAAAGACTGGGAATATATTATATCCTGATGTTAATTGTATATACCATCATTGCGGCAATGGTTTATGCCTATCAGTATAATCATTCGCGGAAAGGTCTGAAAAAGTATTTTTCAAGACTGAACAAGCTGGAACGTTTTTACGACAGCCAGAGAAAGAAAAAATAGTATTGGAGGACTCACATGGTTTTTTTACTGGAATTAAAGGAAGGATTTAAGAAATTCTATAATAAATACGATACGTATCTGGTTCCGGCAGTACGGTTTGTGATGGCATTGGTTTCTTTTCTGATGCTCAATGCAAGCATCGGATATATGTCAAAGCTGAAAAATCCGCTGATAGCCGTGGCAATGGCAGTATTGTGTGCCTTTCTTCCAAATGGATTTATGATATTTTTCTTATCGGTATTTATGTTGGTTCATTTATATGCGATTTCTGCGGAATTTGCATTGATTGTACTGGGAATCGTGCTTTTAATGTATCTGCTGTATTACCGTTTTACACCGAAGCAGGGGTATCTTTTAGTGATTACGGTACTGCTTTGCTGGATAAAAATGCCGTACCTGCTTCCAATTGCGGCGGGGCTGTGCTTTAACGCATTCGCCATGATTCCGGCGGCATTTGGTGTGATTATTTTTTACATTATTAAGACAGCCAGTGAATATGAAACGGCACTGACGACAAAGTCAGTCAATGACAGTATGCAGCAGATTTCGTATATTGTAGAAAGTCTGTTTAATAATAAAGAAATGATTCTGTTTGTAATTGCAATGGTTGTTACGATTACGGCAGTATATGCAGTCAGACGGCTAAAGATTGATAATGCGTGGACCTATGCCATTGCGGCAGGGATTGTGGTACAGTTTATCGTACTGCTTGCAGGAATTTTAGTGACAGGTGCCAAAATCAATCTGATTCTGATGATTGTGGGAACCGTGCTTGGCGGGGTTGTAGGGTATCTGTGCCAGATTTTGTTTTTCAGTGTGGATTATTCCAGAACGGAATACGTACAGTATGAAGATGATGAGTACTATTATTACGTAAAAGCTGTTCCGAAAATTAATATTGTCAATGCCGAAGTCAAGGTCAAGCAGATTAATGCGAGAAAGACGAAAAAGGCGCATGACATCAGTGATATGACTTCATCAGAACAGGATGACGAAAATATTTAAAAAAGCTATAAGCGGTAAAATGAGTAAAGACCGGAAGGAACAGAAATGAGGTGAGTATGTGACAGCATGGAATAATTTTTTCAGCGATTATTTATCAAAATTATATATTCCACGGATTGGGTGGACAGATGTCATTGAGATTATCATTATTGCAGTGGTACTGTATAACATTCTGGTGTGGATTAAAAATACAAAAGCATGGGCGCTGCTCAAGGGAATTATCATTGTAGTATTATTTGCGCTGTTTGCATATATACTGAATTTAAAGACAATTCTCTGGATTGCGGGAAAAACCATCAGTGTCGGCATTATTGCGCTGGTGATTATCTTCCAGCCGGAGCTGCGGCGTGCGTTAGAGCAGCTCGGGCGCAAAAAACTGGTTGTTGGACTGTTTAACTTTGGTGAAGGCAGGGAAAAGGGTGAACGGTTCAGCAGCAAAACAGCCGATGAGATTGTCCGTGCCGCATATGAAATGGGAGCGGTGCGGACCGGTGCATTAATCGTTATCGAGCAGGATATGGTTCTGGAGGAATATGTCCGCACCGGTATCGAGGTAGACGGTGTTGTAACAAGCCAGCTGCTCATTAATATATTTGAGCATAATACACCGTTGCATGACGGCGCGGTAATTGTGCGGGGCAACAGAGTAGTAGCGGCAACGTGTTATCTTCCGCTGTCAGATAATTCAAACTTAAGTAAGGAACTGGGAACCAGACACCGTGCGGGTGTCGGCATCAGTGAAGGCACCGACAGCTTTACAATTATTGTATCAGAAGAAACCGGTGCAGTATCCGTGGCGGTGGGCGGTTCAATTATCCGCGACATTGACAGGGATTCTTTAAGAAATAAGCTGGAGTATCTGCGCAAGAAAACAGTAGATGTCAAGTCGTTTAAGATTTGGAGAGGAAGGTTGAAAAATGAAAGAAAAGATATTTAGAAATTTCAGCCTGAAAATCCTGTCAGCTTTATGCGCAATTGTATTGTGGACGATTATTGTCAATATTTACGACCCGACCATGGGGGTGACAATCAGTACCGTTCCGGTGCAGCTGATTAATACAGAAAGTCTTACGGATAAGGGCTATACGTATGAGATTACAGATGGTAGTAAAATTTCGGTTTATGTAAGCGGACCTAAAAGTGTTATCACGGATATTAAAGCGGCAGATATTGTAGCTACGGCAGATTTAAGCAGGATTACGGCATTTGCCGATTATGCCGATATTGATGTAAAGGTTGTCAAAGACGGCAAAACGCTGACCAATGTCGAAGTGACGCCAAAGACAACAGCGGTTAAGCTGGATATTGAAAACAGGGTAACACAGCAGTTTGATGTTGGCATGGAAGTCAACGGTACGGAAGCGGAAGGCTATGTAGTCACGAAACAGTCCGTATCGCCATCGACCATCAAGATTACCGGTTCATCAACCACCATTGCAAAGATTGCGCAGGTTAAAGCCATCTGCGACATCAGCAATGCACAGGATAATATCCAGAGTGTTGTACCGATTGTTTTATACGATGCGGACGGTAATGTAATTGATGATCCGCAGCTTGAACTGTCAAAGAGTGAAGTGGAATATACGGCAAGTGTCAAAAAGTCTAAAACTGTACCGTTAAAATATTCTGTTTCGGGTGAACCGGCGGACGGTTATACCGTTCATAAGGTACAAAGTTCCGCAGACCAGATTACGATTTCGGGAGAGACAAAGGTTTTAGATCAGATTACACAGATTACGATTCCTTCCGACCAGTTAAAGGTGACGGGATTAAGCAGTGATAAAACATTTCGTCTGTGGATGGAAGATTTTGTGCCGTCTGATGTGAGTGTGGTATCGGATTCGGTTGTTTCCATTACGGTAAAGATTTCCGATGTGCACAGCAGGGAATTTACGGTAAAGACATCTGACATTACATTTTCCGGTTTATCATCAGGTCTGGAAGCAGCAATTACCGATCAGGATACCATTCATGTAATACTGACAGGTTCAGATGAAGCACTGGCAGCAGCACAGGCATCGGATATCAAAGCTACGGTGAATCTGACAGGCTTAAAAGAAGGAACATATACATTATCGATACAGTTTCAGCTGCCGGGCGGCTGCAGTTTGGACGATACCTATAAGGCAGCCGTAAAGATACAGGCGCAGACAGCACAGACACAGCCGGAAACAACAACACAGCAGACACAGGAAACAACAACAGCCGGTACCTCTGAAACAACCGGCCAGAACCGGTAGAATAAAAAGCTGAAAACAGCGGATGGGAGAGAAAAGATGGTTAGTGAAAAAATAGTCGTAGGAAGTGCATTGGGAATACATTTAAGACCAGCGGGGGCAATGTGCGATGCTGCTGTCAAATACGATTCCCATATTACATTTGCTTATGGAGAGGGAAAGACTGCCAATGCAAAGAGTGTGATTTCTATTTTAGCAGCAGGAATTAAATGCGGGGATGAAATTGAACTGATTGCAGACGGCCCGGACGAGCAGGAAGCGTTAGAAAATGTCGCTGCTGCATTTAAAGAATCATTAAAAGATTGATTTCAAAAAGGGATTGTATTATAATTTTTATAAATTCAATCAGTAAAAAGAAGAAATATGGAGGATTAAAGTTATGGGTTACATGGAGTCTTACAAGGCGTGGTGTGCCAATGAATATTTTGATGAGGCAACAAGAGCTGAATTAAAATCAATTGAGGGTAATGAAAAAGAAATTGAAGACCGCTTTTATAAAGATTTAGAGTTTGGTACAGGTGGTTTAAGAGGTGTTATCGGCAACGGTACAAACCGCATGAATATTTATACTGTCAGAAAGGCAACACAGGGTCTTGCAAACTTCATCAAGAAGGAAAATGCAGCAGACAGAGGCGTTGCGATTGCATATGATTCAAGAAGAATGTCACCTGAATTTGCAGATGAAGCCGCACTGTGCCTGAATGCCAATGGAATTAAGGCATACATCTTCCCGTCATTAAGACCGACACCGGAATTATCATTTGCCGTAAGACAGTTGCACTGCATCGCAGGTATTGTCATTACAGCCAGCCATAATCCACCGGAATACAACGGTTACAAAGTATATTGGGAAGACGGCGCACAGATTACAGCACCAAAGGATACACAGATTATTACAGAAGTAAAGGCTGTTACAGATTACAATACGGTAAAGACCATGGAAAAAGACGAGGCAGAAGCCTGCGGCCTTTACAATGTTATCGGCTATGATATGGATGAAGCTTATATCAAGGCTTTAAAGAAAATGAGCATCAACGGTGATATTATCAGACAGGTAGCGGATGATATCAAGATTGTATACACACCATTCCACGGCACAGGTAATGTTCCGGTCAGAAGAATCTTAAAGGAACTGGGCTTTAAGCATGTTTATATTGTAAAAGAACAGGAAAAACCGGACCCGGATTTCACAACACTTGAATATCCAAACCCGGAAGACCCAAAGGCATTCACACTGGCATTAAAGCTGGCAAAGGAAAAAGATGCAGATATCATTCTGGCAACAGATCCGGATGCCGACAGACTCGGTGTATATTCAAAAGACACCAAGACAGGCGAATACAAGGCATTTACAGGAAATATGTCCGGTATGCTGATTGCAGAATATCTGCTTTCACAGCGTAAGGAAAAGAATCTGTTACACGATAACGGCGCATTTGTAAAGACTATCGTATCTACCAATATGGCAGATGCCATTGCAGCAGAATACAATGTAAAGCTGATTGAGGTATTAACAGGCTTTAAGTATATTGGTGAGCAGATTAAGTTCTTTGAACAGCAGGGTACATATGAATATGAATTTGGTTTTGAAGAAAGCTATGGCTGCCTTGTCGGTACACATGCAAGAGATAAGGATGCAGTTGTTGCCGTTATGGCATTATGTGAAGCAGCAGCATACTACAAGACAAAGAACATGACTCTGTGGGATCAGATGATTCAGATTTTTGAAAAATACGGATACTACAAAGAAGGTCAGAAGGCAATTACCATGAAGGGTGCAGAAGGGGCTGAAAAGATTGCAGAACTGATGGATAAGCTCCGCAACGAAACACCGAAGAAGTTCGGCGCATGGGACGTACTGGAAGCAAGGGATTACAAGAAAGATGAGTGCGTAGACTTAAAGACAGGAGAAAAGAAGTCTACCGGACTTCCGTCTTCTAACGTATTATATTATGCACTTTCTGACAATGCATGGTGCTGTGCAAGACCGTCCGGAACAGAACCAAAGATTAAGTTCTACATGGGCGTTAAGGGCAGCAACTTAGCGGATGCAGATGCAAAACTTGAAGAACTTACAAAGGCTGTTATGGAAGTAGCGGGACAGTAGTAATGTGAAGAATCCTTAAATTTAAGATTCTTCACATAGATAATTGTGCTGCAGGCGTCACAATTATCTTTTTATCGCAGAGCGAGTTCAGAAATTCTTAACAGAGAAAACACAATTAGAACACATTTCGTTACTATACTACAAAGCATAGACGAGATGTGTTCTTTTTTATCTAAGAACAAAAGACACGACAGAGAGGAGAAATCGATATGTATAACGACGAAAATAACCAGTATAACCCAAGACCGAGATTTGACCCAAAGACAGGAGAACGAATTCATTACGACGATGAAAATACAACGGAAACAACACAGGCAGAAAGTTCAGAATACAGATACAGCGCAGGAAATATTCCGTTTGAACAAGAAAACAATAACACTTCCTATTATCAGCAGAGTAGTACATTCCAGCAGGATACAACCTATCAGCAGGCAGGCGCAGGACAGGGCAGTATGAATCAGCAGAATGGAAGGCAGAAGAAAAAGAAGGATAGAAACAAAGAAGGTTTTGGAGAAAGGCTTGCAAAACTGGCAGGTTCGGCAGCCGTGTTCGGTGTAATTGCCGGCGCAGTAATGTATGGTGTATATTACACGGGAAGTACGATTCTTCCGGTAAAATCATCAAGCGACTATAACAACATCGCAACCGTGACTTCCAATGTAACAGCAACAACGGCACAGAGTACTTCATCAGCTTCAACGGGTATGGATGCACAGTCCGTTGCAAATGCAGCCCTTCCGGCAATGGTGGCATTAAACGGTACGACAACCGTGTCTTCAGGAAGTTCTTCATCTTTCTATGGACTGTTCGGCAGCCAGTCCTATGAAGCACAGACAAGCGGAACCGGTATTATTGTCGGTAAGAATGATAAAGAACTGCTTGTTGTAACGAATGCACACGTAGTTAGTGATGTAAATGATTTAAAATGTGTCTTTGTGGACGGTGAATCTGTCAGTGCAACCGTAAAGGGTTCAAAGTCTGATAAGGATATTGCGGTAGTGGCAATCAATCTTTCAGATATTAAGGATTCAACCATCAACAGTATTGCAATTGCAGAACTGGCAGACAGTGATGATGTAGCCATCGGACAGGAGGTTGTTGCTATCGGTAATGCATTGGGTGAAGGCCAGTCTGTGACAAATGGTATTATCAGCGCGACAAACCGTTCTATTACTGTTAATAATGTAACATTTTCAGGTCTTTTAATGACAAATGCAGCGATTAATTCCGGTAACAGCGGTGGTGCATTACTCAATGCAGAAGGTAAGGTTATCGCAATTAACTTTGCAAAGACCTCCAGTGATGGTGTAGAAGGTATGGCATACTCTATTCCGGTATCAAATGTCATGGATATTATCGACAGCCTGATGAGCCGTGAAACAAGAACCAAGGTTTCAAGTTCAGAAACCGCTTACCTGGGAATCAGTGGTGTGGATATTACAAGTGCAATGTCTTCTTCATACGGTTATCCGCAGGGCGTTTTAATCAGAAGTGTTGAAAATAATTCAGCAGCCGCACAGGCAGGTCTGGGTGCATACGATATCATCGTAAGTTTTGATGACCAGTCCGTAAGCTCTATGTCCAGCCTGAAATCCATCATGGAATATTACGCAGCCGGAGAAAAGGTAACGGTTCAGTACTATCATCAGGAAGGCAGCGAGTATGTATTAAAGAGTGTTGAAGTAACGCTTGGCAAAAAGAGCTGATAAGTATTCCGGTATAAATCTTTAAAAGGAACCGGCAAAGCACATAAAGCACAAACATAAATCTGTAAATCAATAAAGTAAAATATCCGGTAAAATGCAGGGACAGATGATGTCCATCCGCATCATACCGGGTATTTTTTTATAGAGATTTTATTGTAAAAACAAAGACAAATCTGTATACTAAGCGTATATACAAAATTACAGTAAAAGAAGGTGCCGTATTTTGCGGCAGAATGGTGAAAAAATGAGTGAAAATAACGATACAATCAACAATCAGGAAGAGGAATACGAAAAGATTTGTTATATATGCAGAAGACCGGAAAGCAAGGCGGGTAAAATGATTGCAATGCCGGGAAATGTCTATGTGTGCCAGGACTGCCTGCAAAAGACATTTGATACTATCAATAACAGCGGTATGAATTATGATGATATGATGAAAATGAGCGGGATGCCGAATATGGGAATGTTTGGCAATATGAACTATCAGGATATGGATATACCGGAAAATCAGAAAATAAAGAAAAAGAAAAAGGTAAAGAAACCGGAAGAAAAACTGGATTTACGCAATATTCCGGCGCCGCACGAAATTAAGCATATGCTCGATGAATATGTGGTCGGACAGGACTATGCAAAGAAAGTCATGTCGGTTGCTGTTTACAATCACTATAAAAGGGTAGCTGCAGGAGATCAGGCAGATGTAGAGATTGAAAAGTCCAATATGTTAATGATCGGACCGACCGGAAGCGGAAAGACCTATCTTGTAAAGACCCTGGCACGCCTGCTGCAGGTGCCGCTTGCAATTGCAGATGCAACGTCCCTTACGGAAGCGGGCTATATCGGTGATGACATTGAAAGTGTGGTATCCAAGCTTTTAGCGGCGGCGGATAATGATGTAGAACGTGCAGAACACGGCATTATCTTTATTGATGAAATTGATAAGATTGCTAAAAAGAAGGAAACTCGAAGCCGTGATGTCAGTGGAGAATCCGTACAGCAGGGCATGTTAAAGCTGTTAGAAGGAAGCGATGTGGAGGTGCCGGTCGGTGCAACCAGTAAAAATGCGATGGTACCGCAGGTCACAGTCAGCACGAAAAATATTTTATTTATCTGTGGCGGCGCGTTTCCGGAGCTGGATGAGATTATCAAAGAGCGTTTAAACCAGCAGTCGTCTATCGGATTTGCAGCAGATTTAAAGGATAAATATGATGAAGACACGAACCTGCTGCAACAGGTAACTTTAGAAGACCTGCGCAATTTTGGCATGATACCGGAATTTTTAGGCAGACTGCCAATTATCTTTTCGCTGGAAAACCTGACAAAAGATATGCTGGTTAAGATTATGAAAGAACCACGCAATGCGATTTTAAAGCAGTATGAAAAGCTGCTGGAACTTGATGAAGTAAAGCTTGAATTTGCGGATGATGCACTGGAAGCAATTGCCCAAAAAGCAATGGAGAAAAAGACCGGAGCGCGTGCATTGCGGTCCATTCTGGAAGATTATATGCTGGATATTATGTATGAAATTCCAAAGGACAACAATATCGGAACAGTCGTTATCACAGGCGATTACATTAAAAAGACGGGTGCGCCGGTAATTCAGATGCGCGGCATGGAAATACCGGCACTGACACAGCAGAACGGATAAAGCAGGCTGATAAAGTAAATCCATAGGATAAAGCAGATATAAAACGGATACATAAGGAAAGGCACAACTGAATATACTATACAAAAAAGCGGGAGCAAAAAAAGTGCCGGATTGCAGTTCGCTCATTGTATCGGAAGAAACGGGGGATTATATTATTGAATATAATTCCCTTTATTTTGAACAAATCCAAAGACAGGACGGTGTCTGTATTTCTTGTATTAATGATACGTGGTGTATTTTGTATACAAATTATCCGGGCAGCCGGAATATTAATATACAACAGGGATATTATAGCGTGCCGAAACTGTACGGACTGATGGACACGACCAGCTTTGATGCATCGGGAATTACGGCAACACTGAATCAGCCCCTGTTAAATGTGCGTGGGCAGGGTGTGCTGATTGGCTTTTTAGATACCGGAATCGACTATTTAAGAGAAGATTTTAAAGCGTCAGGCGGCAGAACCAGGATTGCGGCAGTCTGGGACCAGACGATACAATCTGTAAATTATGAAGAAGATACAGGAGAAGCAGCAGGGACAGAGCAGTATGACAGAGAACAGGTACAAGGCATGGTACAGTACGGCACGGTGTATACACGGGAGGACATTAATGCGGCACTCGCGGCAGAGCGTGAAGGACAAAATCCCTATGATATTGTGCCGTCAAGAGATGAAAACGGACATGGAACATTTCTTGCAGGGGTTGCAGCCGCATCGGAAACCGCAGATTACATAGGAGCAGCGCCGGAGGCGGAGATTCTGATGGTAAAGCTAAAACCTGCCAAAAAATATCTGCGGGACTTTTATCTGCTGCCGGAGCGGGTAGAAGCCTATTCGGAAACGGATATGATGATGGGGGTGCGCTTTTTACAGCAGTATGCTATCAGAGAAAAAAAACCGCTGGTTATCTGCGTCGGACTGGGAACGGCTTCCGGTTCAAGAACCGGTGCGCTGCCGTTTGCAGATTTATTAAATACATTGGCAAGGCAGGTCAATACAGTAGTTGTAACCTGTACAGGAAATGAAGCTAATAACAGAACACACACATCCGGTCTGGCGGTATCAGATACAGAACCCTCCGAAATAGAAATTACCGTCGGTGCAGATGAACGCGGATTTGTGATGGAAATATGGGCAGAAAGTCTTGATATCTTATCGGTGGCAATTACCTCTCCTTCTGGCGAGCGGATTTCACGGATTCCGGCAAGAATTGATACAGGAGGGGTCTACAATTTTTTACTGGAACGTTCACAGGTTGCAGTGAATTACAGAGTAGTGGAATCTGCATCAGGTTATGAAGTTATTTTTATGCGTTTTATAAATCCGGCACAGGGAATCTGGAAAATTCATGTATACAGCCTGACTAATATTGTGGGACGGTATAATGCATGGCTGCCATTAAAGCAGTTTTTATCAGGGGATACGTATTTTTTGAATTCCAATCCTTCCACAACACTTACAGAACCCGGTGCGGCAGAGCGCGTAATCAGTGTCGGGGCATATAATCATATTACGGATGCATCTTATGTAGCATGCGGACGCGGTTATACAGAGACAGGTCTGGTAAAACCGGACTTTGTCGCGCCTGGAGTAGACGTCTATGGTGTCCGGGCAGGCGGGGGATATACGACACGGACAGGAACAAGCGTTGCAGCAGCCCACGCGGCAGGTGCTGCTGCCCTTCTTCTGACATGGGGTGTTACGGACGGCAATCTGCCCTATATGGGAACAAACGAAGTTAAATCGGTGTTAATCCGGGGGGCAAAGCGCGAAAACAATACGGTGTATCCGAACAATATTTACGGGTATGGGAAAATGGATGTCATTGAAGCATTTTATAAACTGCGGACCGGTTAAAACACGAACTTCCGATTGAAAAAAGAAGCAGGGAATGATAAAGTAAATAAATGCATAGTGACACTAAAAATTGGAATTATTGCAATGAAAATATAGAAAGGATAATGCAACTGCAGGAAATAAGCAGTTTATGGAACGGAGAGAAAATGAAATATAAAGCACTTGCCCTTGATTTGGACGGTACATTAATTAATAGTGAGAAAAAACTTTCAACCAAAAATAAAAAAGCGGTTATGGAGGCGGCGGAGCGCGGCGTGCATATTATTCTGGCATCTGGAAGACCACTGTTTGGCATAGAGCCGGTGGCAGAAGCGCTGGAACTTTCCCGTGTCGGCGGTTATATTCTGGCATACAATGGCGGCAATATTATCAATTGTAAGACCAAAGAAGTCATTTACAGCCGGAATTTCCCGCCGGAATGTATACACGATGTCTGTACACTGGCAAAAGAACACGGTGTGTATGCTCTTTCATATGACAAGGATGAGGTAATTTCGGAAAGTGATACAGATGAATATGTGCTGCGGGAGGCAAAATGTAATGATGCGTCCGTCCGCCGTGTGGAAAATCTGGAACAGTATGTAAATTATCCGGTTGCCAAATTTTTAATTGCAGGGGAGCATGAAAAGCTGATACCGATTCAGCAGGAACTGCAGAAGCGGCACGGAGATGTCATTGATGCATTCTGTTCTGCCGATTATTTTTTAGAGATTGTACCGAAAAATGTGGCAAAAGACCGTTCCCTTGCAGCGCTGCTTGAAAAGCTGGGACTGCAAAGGGAAGAACTGATTGCCTGCGGTGACGGCATGAACGACATTTCCATGATTGAATATGCCGGTCTTGGCGCTGCCATGGAAAATGCGTATCCGCCGGTAAAAGAAAAAGCGGATATCATAGCACCGTCTAATGATGAAGACGGTGTTGCCGAAATTATTGCTAAGTATTTTTAGAAAATGTGCCGATACTATAAATAGGACACAAGATGTGCCGATATAGTATGAAAGAACTATAAAACAAAAGAAAGTACAGCATAATTTCAAGGAGGAGATTACAGCAGAAACATTTATCGTAAACAGGGTGGAACTCATTAACAAAGTCGAAAGTGTTTCAAAAGTTGGAAATACAGCCAGAGTTGCCGCTGAACAGAAAAACAGCAGCAGCGAAAGTTTTGAACAGATGCTTGCATTAGAACAGAGCAGACAGAAAGCACGCGTAAGATGCGCCGATGAGAGACCTGTCAATGTGAATCCTGACGTGTTAAACGGCAGAATGAACGGCTACAACAACAAAGCAAGAGAAGCGTACTTTTCAATGGTATTTCCGACAATGGATCTGAAAGGCTGAACAGCACACGGAGGTAGCTGGTCAGACAAAAAAACTGCCGGGCAGGCAATGTATTTTATATACATATCCTGCACCGGCAGTTTTTTTACAGAGATCTGATTAATTAGAAGAAACGTATTCGGAAACATCGAATACTTCGCCGTTGTTGATTTTCTGAATCAGTTCGACTGCTGTATTTACGGTATCGTAATCCGGCAGGTCAACAGACTTCTTTGAAAGGTTATATACGGTACAATCGCGGGATGCCGGCGTTCCCTCTACGCTGTAAGACTGGACATTCCATGAAGTTGTGTTGGCAATCTGTCCTTTAATTAATGACGTCATCGTTGCAGGCGGCATATTTGTTAAAATCATATTAGAAACAGAACTTAACACTGCACTGTAATTGGCAAGAATCGAAGGTGAAGTCGCCTTGTCGATAATTGCTGTGATGGCAGCAGCCTGGTTTCGTCCACGCTGGAAATCGCCATCGCCGAAAACGTGTCTTTCTCTTACGAAAGCAAGAGTTTTTTCACCGTCACACTGGTTTTCGCCGACTGTAAAATGATAGCTTTCAGGAGCTGCATCCTGACCGTTTGTAAAGTCCACGCTTGAATTGATGGTAATGCCGCCAAGTGCATCAACCACTTTTACACAGCCGGTAAAGTTAATCTTTACATAGTAATCCACGGTAACACCGTAGAGATTTTCCAATGCCTTAATAGAGTAATCGACACCGGCATTTCCTGCGTGTGTCAGTTTATCAAGACCAGACTTTCCGGAAGCATTTTCAATTGTGATATAGTAATCACGCGGTGTCGAAACAAGCAGTACCTGACGGGTTTTAGGATTGATGCAGGCAAGAATATTGACATCGCTGCGGCCGTTGGAAGAAACCGGACCGTATCCGTCATTTCCGGACAGATAAATGACAAACGGTTCTTCATTGACCTTTTTATCGGAAGCGGAAAGCTTGACCTGGGTAGTAATCGTAATCGTTCCGATAACCTTTGTTTTATCTTCAAATGTTTCAAATTCCTCCGTTAAAGTTGAACGAAGTGAATCACTCATGACAACAGCCTGAATATTCTTATTGGCATATAAGGCATTGACCATTTCTGACCAGTCGGTGTAATCTTTCGTATTTAATGTCGTATTATTTTTAGATTCAATTTCTGAAATGGCTTTTGTGGCAGCCTCACTGTTAATGCCGCTGTTATATCCGAAAGAATAAGACAGGGCATCCTGCACGGAGTTGGCCTTGTCATCTGCCAGTACGATAATATCCACAATGTCGGTCTTTGTTGAACCGGACATCAGATTAAAGGTCTGTGCAAGCTGTGTCATAAAGATAAATCCAAACAGCATGACACACGACATAATCACGGCTAAAATTTTACCGAGAATATGTGCCTTCGTAAACTGTGAGCAAAAATCATACAGCAGCAAAAGAATCAGGATTGCATTGACAATCAGCAGATACTGTACCGGAAGGATTGAAAATGTAATGATTCTGAATAAAAAAAGAATCGTAAGAATCAGCTGGATCAGTACAAGAACCAGTCCTGCCGCAACACGTTTGCCGCGCTGTTTGCGCTTGAGTGCTTTGGGCGAGAGCTTGTCGCTGTCTTTGAAAAGATACTTCAAATCGCCCTTTGTACGTTTAATAATATTTGACATAATAATCTCCATTCCGCAGGCAATTTAATGCCGGAGGAATCGCGAGCCAAATCTTATTTGGCTCTGCGATAAAAAGCGGCTTTGTGGCGCCTGCGGCACAAAGTGCTGTGTGAAAAATATGCTATCAAGCATATTTTTTCACACTAATCTCCATTCCTGAGCGGACAATAATTGCACGGGCATTATTGTTTGCACGATTTCCTTATACAATGTACAAAAAGTACATAAACTTCATTATACATATTTCCTGGGAAAATAACAAGAGCTACTTTAGTATGAAAGAAAGCATAAGAAAAAATGAAAAAACGATTTATTAAATTAATAAAAACAGGATTGAAACTTATTTAATAACAGAAAAAGTGTGAAAATGGTTAATTAAAAGACAATTAATGCAAAAGCGCTTAAAAAAATTAAGTTTTATTACTACGCTAAAGCGGCAGAGCGGACAACTGGATTTACATTATTCAAAATAGCATTGTTTTATTGGCAAAAATAGCTAAAAAACTTGCAAAGGGAAAACTGTTTTTATATAATAAGCATAGATTCCGCCAAAGGCGTAAAAGAAAAGGAGTTTTTAAGGTTATGGGATATGTTGATGAAGTCTTAGAATTAGTTTCTAAGAAAAACGCAGATCAGCCTGAGTTCTTACAGGCAGTAACAGAAGTTATGGAATCTTTAAGACCGGTAGTAGAGGCAAATGAAGACCTTTACAGAAAGAACGCAATCTTAGAGAGAATTACAGAGCCAGACAGAGTGTTAATGTTCCGTGTACCATGGGTAGATGATAACGGACAGGTACAGGTAAACAGAGGTTTCCGTGTACAGTTTAACAATGCAATCGGACCTTACAAGGGTGGTCTTCGTTTACACCCATCTGTAAACTTAGGTATTATCAAGTTCTTAGGTTTTGAGCAGATTTTCAAGAACTCACTGACAAGCCTTCCTATCGGCGGTGGTAAAGGTGGTTCT
>OGJI01002514.1_pt1 | contig 16417 bp, 10 predicted proteins | sample 1572031 | NCBI WGS metagenome assembly OGJI01 (sample SAMEA2582119, study PRJEB24529) | metagenome | biome: Human gut stool | place: China | collected 2011
GTTTCCCCACCGATCTGGAACTCTACCGCATTATGACCACCAAGTTGGGTGAAGTTTCGGAGGGCGCGCAGAAATGAGTAAACCGAAGCTGAACATCAAAGAGGAAACGTCAACCAAAAAGACCCGTTCTCCCCCGAAGAAAACCAAGGTGGAGCAATCGGTGCCCAGAAAAAAGAAGCTGAAAACCGATGCAGATAAAGCTGCGGAAAAGGCACAGCATCTGCGGTTTGGCAAGGCGGAACTGACCCCGGACGAACTGAGCCGGTTGAGTAAGGCGCAGAAACGGGAGATGTACGCCGCCCATGCCGCCCGGTCTGCGGTGCATCACGAAGTTGACCAATACGAAGATGAAAACGTCGGTGTGCAGGCGTTGAGTGAGGGCGAAAAGGCGGAAGGAAATGTCCGGGATATTTCCAAAAGCCGCTATGCCCGGAAGCTGAAAAAGAAAGCCAAGATGCAGGGCAAGAAAAGTGCCCGAACCACAAAATCTTCTGTGCAGGAGCCAGTCGGGGCACAGACCGGAAATTCCAATGAGGGCGGCTCCAACCGGCTTTCCCGGTGGCGGCAGAAGCAGGACATCCGGCAGAGCTACTATGCCGCCGCCCGGTCGGGCACGGCGGCGCAGACCGCAGGCGGTAAGGCGGCATCCAACGGTGCATCTGCCGCCCGGTCCGGCGTGGAACAGGCGATGGAGAAAGGCAAAACTGCCGTCAGCACCGCCGTAAAGGGGCTGATGAATGCCGCCAAAGGCAATGCGCACGTTCTGGTGATCGTGGGCGTTTTTCTTTTGCTCATCCTCATGGTCATGTCCGGCTTTTCCTCCTGCGGCATCCTCTTTTCAGGCGGCACACAGGTGTCCGGGCAGACCATGTATTCTGCCGAGGACAGGGACATCCGGGGTGCAGAGCAGGACTACAAGAAGCTGGAAAAGGAACTGGATAAAAAAATCAAGCGCACCCCTACCGACCACCCCGGCTACAACGAGTACCAGTACCATCTCGACCCCATCGAGCATGACCCATGGCAGTTGACCTCTTTTCTCACGACTCTATATGACGATTATACCCGGTCAGAGGTGCAGGGCAAGCTGAAGGAGACCTTCAAAAAGCAGTACAAGCTGACCACATGGGTGGAGGTGCAGATACGGTATAAGACGGTCTGGGTCATCAGCCCGGCAGGAATCCCGGTTCCCACGCAGGTGCCCTACGAGTACCGCATTTTTCACACAAAGCTGGTGAACAAAGGGCTGGAGGTCGTTATCCGGGAGGAACTGGATGCTGACCAGTGGAAACGCTACGAAATCTTTCAGGACACACTGGGTGGTCGGCCTTACCTGTTCAACGGTGGTCTGCCGCCCGGTGGTTCCGATGGCTCCGGCACACCGGGCATCGATTATCAGATTCCGGCAGAAGCCCTGACCGACAGCGAATTTGCCGCCATCTACAAGGAAGCCCAAAAGTATGTGGGTACGCCCTATGTGTGGGGCGGCTCTACCCCGGAAACTGGCTTTGACTGTTCAGGCTACGTTTGTTGGGTCTACAACCAGAACGGCTACGATGTGGGGCGCACCACCGCCAACGGCCTGTGGAACAAGAGCCAGCACATCAGCGAAGCCGAAGCAAAGCCCGGAGATTTGGTCTTTTTCAAAGGCACCTACGACACCCCCGGCATGAGCCATACCGGGATCTATCTCGGCAATGGCATGATGGTCAGTGCCGGAGACCCCATCAAGTACGCAAACATTCACTCGTCCTACTGGGAGAAGCATCTCGCCGGGTTCGGACGGCTTTCAAAATGATTGGAGAAGTTACTATGAGCGAAAAATCGGATAAACTGCGGGCGATGCTGGCAAAAGAGAAAGAACGCCGCATCAAGCTGAACAATCGCATCGAGATTCTGGAGCGGCGCATTCAGGAGGAAGATTCTGCCGAGGTCAACGAGATGGTGCGGACAGCCAAGGTCACGCCGGAACAGCTTGCCGCCCTGCTGCGGCAGTCGGCTGCCACCACCCCGAACCCGGCTGCGCTGTCTGCCGTAGGTGCAACTTTCGAGAAGGAGGTCGATGCAGATGAAGATTAAGAAATTGGGTGCGCTGCTGGTGTCGGCGGCACTGTGCGCTGGCATGGCGGCTCCCGTCTTTGCCTTCGAGGGCGAAGCCGCCCCCGTAGAGCAGCCTGTTCTGCCGGAAGTGGTGGAGGCGGATATTATCACCGTGACCGATGAGGAAACCGGTGCCCTGACCCCGGAGGGCAACCTGACGCTGGTGGACGATTACCACACCAACTATTCCGATGGCAGCGGACAGCAGTTCATTACGCTGGTCAGCAAATCGGGCAACACCTTCTACTTGGTGATTGACCGCAACGCCAAGGGTGACAACACCGTTCATTTCATGAATCTCGTAGATGAAGCCGACCTTCTTTCCCTGATGGAGGAAGAAGATGCAGACGCTTATACCGCTGAAAAAGAAGCAGCGGCGCAGGCGGAACAGGACAGGCTGAAAGCCGAGGAAGAAGCGAAAAAAGCGGCCGAAGAAGCGGCGGCATCCGGCGAGGAACAGCCCAAGGAAAACAAGGTCACAAAGATCGCATCCGGCTTTCTGGGCGTATTCGTGCTGATTGCGCTGGCGGCAGGCGGCATTTTCTACGCTTTCGCAAAGCAGAAGCAGAAAAAGCAGGCCGAAAAAGAAGCCCTCGACCCCGATGCAAACTACACTGAGGACAAGGGCGATTTTGAGATTCCCACCGATGTGCCGGACGAGGACGAAGCCCCGGACGAGCAGGACACCGAACCCATCTGATTTTAAGGCGGCGTTTGCCGCCGTACATATCCAAATGAAAACAGATTGGAGGGAACGCTTATTTCAATTCTAGTTGTAGCAGAAAAGCCATCTGTCGCTATGTCCTACGCAAAAGTCCTCGGTGCTACCCGCCGTCAAGACGGTTATCTGGAGGGCAACGGCTATCTGGTAAGCTGGTGCGTGGGTCATCTGGTGGAGCTGGCTCCACCCAATGTTTATGATGCCAAATACGTCAAGTGGAGCATCGCCGATTTGCCTATCCTGCCGCAAAAGTGGCAGTATCTGGTGTCTGCCAGCACGAAAAAACAGTTTGGCATCCTGCAAAAGTTGATGCAACGCCCGGATGTAGACAGCATCGTGAACAGTTGCGATTCCGGCCGGGAGGGAGAACTGATCTTCCGCTTGGTGTATCAGCAAGCAGGCTGCAAAAAGCCCTTTTCTCGCCTATGGCTGTCCAGCATGGAGGAAAACGCCATCCGGGAAGGCTTTGCTCACCTCAAACCGTCAACTGAATATGATGCGCTGTACAACGCAGCACTCTGCCGGGAACGCGCCGATTGGATGGTCGGCATCAACTGTTCCCGGCTCTTTTCATGCCTGTATGGTCGGTCTTTGGCGGTTGGGCGTGTTATGACCCCTACACTGGCGATGGCCGTGCAGCGAGAAGCAGCTATTGCTGCATTCACCCCGGAGAAGTTTTACACGGTTTCGCTGGCATTTGAGGGCGACGGCACCGCATCCAGCAAGCGATTCTCGCAGAAAGAGGATGCGGAAACGCTGCTTGCCAACTGCCGAAAGGAGGTCAGCACGGTGGTGCAAAAAGTAGAACGCAAAGAAAAAAACGAAAAGCCGCCGCAGCTCTATGATCTGACGACGCTCCAGCGGGATGCCAACCGTTTGCTGGGGTTTACTGCACAGCAGACCTTGAACTATGCGCAGAGCCTTTACGAAAAGAAACTCATCACTTATCCCCGAACAGACAGCCGCTTTCTGACGGAAGACATGGCAGCATCCCTGCCGGGGCTGGTGTCGGCTGTTGCGGGAGCCTTTTCCGTGGGGGAAGCTGTACCCGTTCATGCAGAACAGGTAATCAACAACAGCAAGGTCAGCGACCACCATGCGCTGCTGCCTACTGCAAGCATGGTACAGGCCGACTTTTCAGCTTTGCCCGCCGGGGAACTGAGCGTCCTGCGGCTGATTGCGGCACGTCTGCTCTGCGCCATGGGAGAACCTCACCGCTGTGCAGAAACCGTCCTGACCACCATCTGCGCCGGGGAAGAATTTACCGCAAAAGGCAAGGTGGTTTTGGACGAGGGCTGGAAAGGCATTGAGCGCAAAATGCTGGACGATCTGCTGGACAAAAAGAAAGAGCCTGCTGCTCTGCCGGATGTGCAGGAGCAAAGCGAGTGTGGCATTTCTGGTGCTGAACTGAAAGAGGGACAGACATACCCTCCGAAACACTTCACCGAGGATACTCTGCTGCACTCTATGGAAACAGCTAGCGCGGACAGTATGCCAGAGGATGCAGAGCGTCAGGGCATCGGCACTCCAGCTACTCGTGCTGCTACCATCGAAAAACTGGTACAGAAAGGCTTTCTGGAGCGCAAGGGTGACAAGAAAACCAAAGTCTTGCTGCCTACCGACAAGGGCAAGGCACTTATCACGGTGATGCCCGAACAGATTCAGTCTGCGGATATGACCGCCGACTGGGAAGCAAAGCTGCTGCGCATTGAGCGTGGCGAGATGGAGCCTGAAATATTTATGATGGAAATCAACACGATGATTACTGCTTTGGTGGAGAACACCGAAGCCGCGAAAGGAGCCGATGTGCTTATGAAAAATAAAATGATTGGTGTCTGCCCGAACTGCGGCGCAAATGTCGTTGAGCGTGAAAAGGGCTGGTTTTGTGAATCCAATCCTTGCCGCTTTGTTCTGTGGAAAGACAACGCCTTCTTCAAGCGTCTGGGCAAGCGGATGGACGCTCATGTGGCCGACAAGCTGCTGCGAGATGGCCGCATCCGGCTGAAGGACTGCAAGAGTACCAAGGGCAAGGTGTACAACGCCACCGTCCTGCTGTCCACCGAAGCCGATGGCCGCAGCAAGTTCTCTCTGGAATTTGAGGATGGTCGCTGATGGAACAGAAGAAAGAAGCAGTATATCTTATCAACGATGAACGCTATCTGCACCTCCTGGAAAATGGCGCGGGCGTCGGCTTTGCCACTTATAATAAGGTAACAGGCGAACAGCTGGAAAGCGGGCAGATCTCCGAAAAGAATCTACCGCCGGATGGCAAAAACGCCATTGCTGCTGCCCGGAACTGGTATCTGTTTGAACTTTCGGATGATGAGCGCAAGGTCATCCAGCTCGAAAGCGTAAAAATCCTCGAAAGTGTTCCCGCATCCGGCATCCACAAACGGCGTATCTGGGAGCCTGAAACGATGCCAAAGGATATTCGACTCATCAACAGCCACTATGACGATCTCTATCGCATTCCCGATGGCGGTGTGATTCAAATTGACTACCCGGATGGTCGCAGTTTTACGGCAAAGCTGGAACATTTGGATGATTACCACTTTGATATGGGCGGTCTGGGCAATGTGTTCCACATCTGCCAGTTTGCCGATATTATGGGTAGGAACCACGCAGATTTCTACCCGGAAATCCAGACGCAAGATGAGCAGGGTGCATGGGAATTGGGTGGTAAAGGCTATATTGCTATCCAGTCCACCGATGAAGGTTGGGATTACACTATCTATCACAGCGACTTTTCCGTGATGGATGGTGGTCAGGTCGATGCGCCGGAATTGACCATTCAGGAAGTCCGTGAGCAAATTCTGGAAACACATCACATGGAAAAAGGTCGGCGGTTGTTGCAGGACTATGATTTTGTGATGGACAGAGCCGCAGAAGCAGAAGAACTGGGCGCAAACCACCGCCCTTCCACATTGGAAAAGCTGACTTCACTGGCTGGCGCAAAAGAAAAATGCGATGCCCCGGAGTGCAGCCCTGTTGGGTGCCGGAAAGTGAGGGATGCTCATGAACTTTAATGGCGAAGAATTGACGCTGATGATGCTCTACAATTCCGGCTCCCGGCTGGGCTTGATGCAGGAGCTGCGGTTGATGCAGTGCTATCTTCTGCCGGACGAAACTGCTCTGCGCGAACTGTCGGAGGGTGTTATCAAAAAGTTGAAACTTATGACCGATGCCGAGTTTGCCGAGCTGGAATTTCCACTTAACTAAATTATGCCGCCGCTTGGCGGCGTACATAATAGGGGGTTACGCCAAAAGTAATTATATGGTATAATTATTCTATCGACTTTACGGCTTAAGGAGATTTTTTATGGGAGAATTCGATTTCACTTATAGGTTGCCCCAAAACTTTTCAAGGCGAGTAGTTCAATATTTGGAACAACTCGAATCGCCCAATGTTGCAAGGGCATTTCAAAACTGTACATACGATTATGAAGATTTGGGGCTTGCCTATTATGCTGGCATGAAAGGCGATAACTGGGATAAAAAAGCGTTGGACTTTACAGTTGAGGGTTCTCCCCGCGACATTGCTTTGCTAAAATCGAAAGGGCATATACTGAAAGAATCTATCAGCAAATCACTTAAGTCGTCTGAATCTGGTTTTTTACTCAAAGAGATTTATTACTTTGAATCTGAAAGCGTAGAGCCCATTCCCTTGTCAAATGCTGCTAGATTAAATGCAGATATAGCCTCATCGCAGGTTGTCCTTCGAGATCTACTTCAAATAGGGCAACGCTTTTGTTTGAATTGCTCATTTAATGGTGCCAGCTCGGAAAACAGTATGAATGACTATTTTCGAGATTTGCTTTTTATGAAAGGATACACAGAGATAAAAGACCAAACCAGACATGGCTTATCCGTAAATAAAAAGGATTCCGCAGAAGTAGATATCTTGTTAACAAAAGACGGTAAAGAGATTGCCATTTATGAAGGCTTAAAATTATCTAGCGTTAGTACCACATACATTGATACTCATATAAGCAAAGCAGTTGTAAACTATAATGCTCTTGGAACCTCAACATTTATTGTTGCTTATGTAGATGTGTCAGATTTTGACTCTTTCTGGAATAGATATGTTTCTTATTTGCAGAGTTATAGCTTTCCCTTGTTAGTAAAATCGCCCATTGAAGTATATCCCTATCCAGACGCAGCGGCACGTGTGGCAAGTACCATATTATCAAGAGATGATTACGATTTTCCTGTCTATTTTGTTGCTTTCAAGATTCCAAGATAATTTTCTATATTAACTAAGAGCGGGCAACCATAAAACGGTTGCCCGCTCTTTTTATATCCTGAAATCGAAAGGAGGAACGCAATGCCAAATAAAACGCAAGAATACCTCAACCTTGCCCAGCAAACAGCAAAGGAACTGACCCGGTATTGGGAAAACTGGACGGACTACCTGACCACTGCATCCCGGCTGTACAAGTACAGCTATGCAGACCAGCTTATGATCTACGCCCAGCGACCCGATGCCACCGCCTGCGCCAGTTTCGACCTTTGGAATGACCGCATGAACCGCTATATCCGGCGTGGCTCCAAGGGCATCGCTCTGTTAGACCAGTCCAGCAGTGTTCCGCGTCTGCACTACGTTTTCGATGTGAGCGATACCGGGGTGCGCCGTAATTCCCGTGACCCGGATATGTGGCAGCTCGGCCCCGATCTGGTTCAGCCTGTTTCGGAAATGCTTGCCAGAGAGTACGGTGTTCAGCAGGAAAATCTCGGCCAGCAAATCGCGGACATCTGCGGCAGGCTGGTGGATTCCTATTGGGATAACAACAGCGGTGACATTCTCGACATCGTTGACGGCTCTCTCCTGATGGGGTATGATGAAGCCGGACAGGAGTTCCAGTTCAAATCTGCCGCCGCAATCAGCATCACCTATGCTGTTCTCGAACGCTGCGGCTTTGAGCCGGAAGGTCATTTTGACCGGGACGATTTTCAGGCGATCTTCTCCTTTTCCACTCCTGCCGCTGTGTATGCACTGGGCACCGCAGTCAGCGAGTGCAGCCGTGAGCTGCTGCGCAGCATCGAAAGAACTGTAAAGACGACCATTCGCCGTCGTAACGTAGAAAGGAGCCAATATGAATATGAACAGCAGGAACGTGACCTACTCGAAAGTCGGAGATTATCTGCTTCCGAACCTGACCCTGCCCCAGCAGGAGAAAGCATTGGGCAAGTACGGGCGACTGCGCCGGACTTACCTGATGAAGCATCGCCCGGTACTGTACAACTCGATGCTCCTGTCGGGAACTCTGCATCCGCACCTGTTGGAAGTGGAGCAGAGCGCGGAGAGCCGGATACAGCAGACCATGCAGAAGCTGCTGGAGCAGAATCCGGCTCCGAACAAAGAGCAGCATCAGATGGAGTGGGTGCAGCACATGAACAGCCTGAACGCACAGGCCGAGGAACTGGTGATGAACGAGCTGATTTACAGCTAAGTTTCTTCGACACCCACATTCCTACCGAAGCGAAACAAATTGAATCCATCGACCAAGCGGAGAGCGAAAAATCGCCCTCCGCTTTCTCTTTGTCACAGGCCGACATTGAAAATGCTCTGCGGAGAGGCTCCAACTTTGAAAACAGCAAACTTCGGATATGGAAAATTTATCAGTTGCAGCCTGACCGAAACCTCCGGGCAAAAGCTCTTGCCAAAGAATATGCTCCAAACGGACCCGGTGGCTCCTCGCACACCTATCTGGATGGAAGTCGCGGCTGGCTTGACCATGACAGCAAGGGCTTGACGTTTGAACACTATCCAGACCACCAGAAAATTCTTCTTCGCTGGAATCAGGTCGAAAAGTATATCGACCTGATGATTCAGTCTGACCGCTATCTGTCCGACAAAGAAAAAAGAATCATCGACTTTCCCCTTGAACTGAACGACACCAGTGCTGCCGAATACACTGCATTAAAAGAGCAGTACCCGGACACTCTCATTGGTTTTGAAGCTGGCGGCAATTTTATGTTCTATGGCGAAGATGCCGCCAAGGTCGCAAAAATCATCAACAGTGCTTTGTTCATGAGAAACACTGCACTGGGTGAAGTTCAAATCACGGGCTTTCTCCCTAGCTTATGGGCAAAAAGAGCAAAAGAATTGTGGTCTGCGGGCAATGATGTGTACCTTGCCGGGTTAAACGAGGATGGCACTCACCACCAGACCAAGCACTTGCGCAAAGAGGACTATCTGCCCATCGGCTCCGTTATCAATATGGATGACCGGAAATTTCGGGTCGATAGCGTGGATTTTGACAAGGACAAAGTTTCCTTGCAGGATATGGCTCTGGCCGATGCCCGGATGCCGATTTTCCGGGAAGAGCCGCTGACTGTTGTCCGGGAACTGTACGAACAGCAGGATGAAGCCCTTGATACTGCTCCAGAAAAAACTCCCGATTACAATGTCGGTGATTCCGTTGTTGTAGACCTTCCAACCCGAACCATCGAGGGAACTATTGGCTATGTAGGCGAAACCGATGTGCGCATCGACACCAGTGCACAGGGCTATTCGTGGAGCAATGAGGTACTGAACAAGCAGCAGTTCGAGGATGGACTGCGGCAGGATGAGCCGGAACTTTCCGATGAAGAACTGGATAAGCTGCCCACCTCTGTGGAAGTTAACGGCGAATGGCAGACTTTCCCGGATGCCGCTGCCGCAGACAAAGCTCTGAACGCCGAACCTGTGCCGGAAGCTGCCGGAAACTTCCACATCACGGACGATCATCTGGGCGAGGGCGGCGCAAAACAAAAATATGCCCGGAACGTTGAAGCCATCCGCACCCTGTTCCAGTTGGAGCAGGAGCATCGTGGAGCCACCGCCGAGGAACAGCAGGTTCTTTCGCAGTATGTCGGCTGGGGCGGTCTGCCGGATGTCTTTGACCCAGACAAGGGCAACTGGGCAAAAGAATATTCCGAATTGAAAGGTCTGCTTTCCGAGGACGAATATGCTGCTGCCCGTAGTTCCGTTCTGAACGCCCACTACACCAGCCCTACCGTTATCCGCGCCATCTATGATGCAGTCGAGAAAATGGGGTTCCGCAACGGCAACATTCTGGAGCCGAGCATGGGCATCGGCAACTTTTTTGGTATGCTGCCGGACACCATGCAGGACAGCCGCCTATACGGTGTGGAGTTGGACAGTGTCACAGGCCGTATCGCCCAAAAGCTCTACCCGGATGCCAACATTAAAGTTGCCGGATTTGAAACCACTGACCGCCGCGACTTCTATGACCTTGCAGTGGGCAATGTTCCTTTTGGCCAGTACCGGGTAAACGACAAGGCGTACAACAAATTAGGTTTCAGCATCCACAACTATTTCTTCGCCAAGGCCATCGACCAAGTGCGTCCGGGCGGCATCGTGGCATTCGTCACCAGTCGCTACACGCTGGACAGCAAAGATTCTTCTGCCCGCAAGCACATTGCCGAACGTGCTGATCTGCTGGGTGCTATCCGTCTGCCGAACACTGCGTTCAAAGCAAACGCAGGAACAGAAGTCGTCAGCGACATTATTTTCCTCCAAAAACGTGACCGCCCTATCGACCATGAGCCGGACTGGGTGCAGCTTGGCAAAACGGAAGATGGCTTTGCCATCAACAGCTATTTTGTAGACCATCCAGAGATGGTGCTGGGTGAACTGACTTCCGAAAGCACCCAGTATGGCCGGGAGGAATGCACTGTGCGTCCCATCAAGGGCGCAGTGCTGGTGGACCAGCTTGCAGAAGCCATCCAGCATATTGAGGGGCAGTTCACGGAAGTCGAGGTCGAAACACCAGATATTGCGGATGCTGAAAATGAGCGGCACATTCTCCCGGCTGACCCAGATGTGAAGAATTTCTCTTACACGGTGGTTGATGGTGAGGTGTATTATCGGGAAAATTCCGTCATGACACAGGTGGAGCTGTCCGACACCGCCAAAGGCCGTGTGACCGGGATGGTGGAGCTGCGGCAAATCGTCAATGAGTTGATCGACCAGCAGCTGAACGACTACCCGGATGCCGACATTAAAGCAACGCAGGAAAAGCTGAACACTGCCTACGATGCTTTTTCCGCCAAATATGGCTTGTTGAATGACCGCAAAAACGGCAGATTATTTGAGCAGGATTCTTCTTACTATCTGCTGTGTTCTCTGGAAAATTTGGACGAGCAGGGGCGGCTCAAGAGCAAGGCGGCGATGTTCACCAAACGCACCATCCGCCCGGAATGTACTGTCACCAATGTAGACACTCCTACGGAAGCCCTTGCGGTGTCCATCGGAGAGCGTGGCCGGGTGGACTTGCCCTATATGGCAGAACTGCTCGGCACTCCCGGTGACTATGAGCGCATCACCAGCGAACTGTCCGGCGTGATTTTCAAAGACCCCGGCGCAGACCCTACCGACCCGGAAGCAGGTTGGCGAATGGCAGACGAATACCTGTCCGGCAATGTTCGGGCAAAGCTTCGCATGGCTCAGCTTGCCGCCGAAACTAACCCGGAGTTTGCAGTTAACGTCACTGCACTGGAAAAAGCACAGCCGAAAGATCTTGAAGCATCTGAAATTGATGTGCGGCTGGGCGCAACATGGCTTGCTCCAGAAATTATCCAAAAGTTTATGGCAGAAACATTCCAGATTCCCTACTATCTGCGCCATGCAGTCAAAGTGAGATATTCTCCCTATACCGCAGAATGGCGCATTGAGGGCAAGTCGGCCATGGGCAGAGGTGACATCATCTCCTCCGAAACCTACGGCACCTCCCGCGCCAACGCCTACAAGATTCTGGAAGACACGCTCAACCTGAAAGATGTGCGCATCTATGACGCTATCGAAGATGAAGAAGGCAAGCTGAAGCGCATCCTGAACAAAACGGACACCATGCTGGCACAGCAGAAGCAGCAGGTCATCAAGGATGCCTTTGCCAACTGGATCTGGAAAGACCCCCAGCGGCGCATTGCACTGGTGAAACAGTATAATGAACTGTTCAACAGCAGCAGGCCACGAGAATACGATGGTTCCCACATCCACCTTGTCGGTATGAACCCGGAAATCACCCTCCGGGAACATCAGCGCAATGCCATTGCTCATGTGCTTTATGGCGGTAATACGCTGTTGGCACACGAGGTAGGAGCAGGAAAAACTTTTGAAATGGCGGCATCCGCAATGGAAGCAAAACGCCTTGGCTTGTGTCAGAAAAGCCTATTTGTCGTTCCCAATCACTTGACGGAGCAGTGGGCTTCGGAGTTCCTGCACCTATACCCCAATGCAAAGCTGCTGGTAGCGCGGAAAAAGGATTTTGAAACGGCCAACCGCAAAAAGTTCTGCGCCCGGATTGCAACCGGGGATTATGATGCGGTCATTATCGGTCACAGCCAGTTTGAGCGGATTCCGCTTTCCTATGAGCGGCAGGAACGCATTATTCAGGAACAGATCGATGAAACGCTTGCCGCCATCGAAGAACTGAAAGCCAATGCAGGCGAGAATTTCAGCATCAAGCAGATGGAAAAGACCCGTAAGACGCTGGAAACAAAACTGGAAAAGCTGCGCTCCGATGCGAGAAAGGACGATGTTATCACCTTTGAGCAGTTGGGCGTTGACCGACTTTTTGTAGACGAATCGCATTTTTATAAGAACCTCTTTTTAACCACAAAAATGCGCAATGTCGCTGGTTTGTCCACATCGGAAGCCCAGAAATCGAGCGATATGTTCGGCAAGTGCCGCTATCTGGACGAGATCACAGGCGGGCGCGGCGTGGTATTTGCAACGGGAACTCCCGTGAGCAACTCCATGTCGGAACTGTATACGGTCATGCGCTATCTGCAATACGGCACACTCCAGCAGAAAGGGTTGACGCATTTCGACTGCTGGGCATCGACCTTTGGCGAAACCACCACCGCCATCGAACTCGCCCCGGAGGGTATGGGCTATCGGGCGAGAACGCGTTTTGCAAAGTTTTTCAATCTCCCGGAACTGATGTCGATGTTCAAAGAAGTTGCTGACATCAAGACCTCCGACCAACTTCATCTGCCTGTGCCGGATGCAAAGTTTGAAACTGTGGTGGCGAAACCGTCCGAGATTCAGAAAGAAATGGTGCAGGAACTGAGCAAACGTGCTGCAAAAATCCACTCCGGCGCAGTGGATGCGTCCGAGGACAATATGCTGTGCGTCACCAACGATGGCCGAAAGATCGGTCTGGATGTCCGCCTGATGAACCCCATTCTGCCGGATGACCCCAACAGCAAACTGAACACTTGTGTTCGGAATGTGCTACAAATCTGGGAAGATGGCAAGGAGCAAAAGTTGACACAGCTTTTGTTCTGCGACCTTTCGACACCGAAAAATGATGGCAACTTCAATGTCTATGAGGACATTCGCAAAAAGCTGATCGCTGCCGGTGTGCCGGAAAACGAGATTGAGTTTATCCACAACGCCGACACCGAAGCGAAAAAGGCAGCATTGTTCTCCAAAGTACGCTCCGGCGATGTGCGCGTCCTGCTGGGCAGCACGGCAAAAATGGGCGCAGGAACCAATGTGCAGCAGCGTCTTGTGGCAGTGCATCATCTGGATGTCGGCTGGAAACCCAGTGATATGACCCAGCGCAATGGTCGCATTATCCGTCAGGGCAATATGAATAAGGAAGTCAAGGTGTTCAATTACGTCACAGAGGGGACATTTGACAGCTACTTGTTTCAGACTCTTGAGAATAAACAGCGATTCATCAGCCAAATCATGACCTCAAAATCCCCAGTTCGCTCCTGCGATGATGTGGATGAACAGGCATTGTCCTATGCGGAAATTAAGGCATTGTGCGCAGGAAATCCGTTGATTAAAGAGAAGATGGATCTCGATGTGCAGGTCGCAAAGCTGAAAGTTCTGAAAGCCGATCATCAGAGCCAGAAGTTCCGTTTGGAGGATAAGCTGCTCACAAAATTCCCAGCTGACATTCAGGAAACGAACGCCTATCTTGCCGGAGTGAAATTGGATGCAGAACTTGCTACCGCCCATCCGCAGGAGAAAGAGGGCTTCTGCGGCATTACCATCAAGGGTGTGACCTACGATGAGAAAAAGACCGCTGGCGAACGGCTTCTCCTCGCTTGCTCCGAACTGCCTAACAGTGAGGAAAAAGTGATCGGCAGCTATCGCGGTTTTGAACTGTCCTTGCGTTTCGACACCTATCACAGCGAATATCAGGCTCTTTTGAAAGGTCAGCGGAAATATCCGGTAGCACTGGGCAAAGACCCACTTGGCTGCATCATCCGTCTGGACAATTCTTTGAACAATTTCCCAGAACGCATTAGTTCCGTCGAAAACGAACTGGCCACGCTTAAACAGCAGCAGGCGGCGGCACAGATTGAAGTGGAAAAGCCGTTCCCGCAGGAAGAAGAGCTGGCTGAAAAGTCAGCTCGCCTTGCGGAGCTGAACGCACAGTTGGATATGGATGAAAAAAGCCACGAGCCGGAACAGGATGAGGAACCTCGCCGTTCCTCGGTGCTGGCGGCTCTGGAAGAAAAGTCTGATAAGGTAGAGCCCATCAAGCCGTTCAAAAGCTATCTGGACAAGGATGGTGATGCTCGATGAATGGCCTCCGCGACCAGCAGTTGCATTTCCGTGTCAGCAAGCAGGAACTGGAACGGATCTGGAGCAAGATGGAATCCAGCGGTATTTTGAGCATTGGCTCTTATCTGCGAAAAATGGCTCTGGACGGTTACTGCCTGCGTTTGGATTTGCCAGAGTTGCGGCGCATGGCCTATCTCCTGCAAATGTGCAGCAACAATCTCAACCAGTATACCAAAGCTGCCAACGAAAACGGTCAGGTCTATGCCGCCGATCTGGAGGACTTGCGCACCCGGCTGGATGAGCTGATTGTTATTGGCAGAGAGATTCTTTCCCGGCTGGCTGACCTCTGATTTTCACCCCACGGCTTTAGCTGTGGGGCTACATATTATATAAGGATAAAACTGTGGGAGGTGGTGGGCATGGCCGCAACACGCTTGATTGCGCTGCACAAAAATAAGGGAAAATCCGTGGCGACCTGTTTGAAAAGCCGCACAGACTATGCACAAAACCCGGAGAAAACCAAACAGGGTGAACTTGTCAGCAGCTACGAGTGCAGCCCTCTGACGGTGGACGAAGAATTTATGCTGTCCAAGCGGCAGTATGAACTTGCCACTGGACGTAGGCAGAAAAGTGATGTGATCGCCTATCAAATTCGGCAGTCGTTCAAGCCCGGTGAGATCACCGCCGAAGAAGCCAACAAGGTGGGCTATGAACTTGCCATGCGGTTTACCAAGGGCAAGTATGCGTTTATTATTGCCACCCACACAGACCGGGAACACATTCATAATCACATTATCTACAACTCCACTGCGCTGGACAGCACCCGGAAGTTCCGGGACTTTTTATTGTCCGGGCTGGCCGTGCAGCGGTTGAGCGATTTGATCTGTCTGGAACATCAGCTGTCTGTTATTGAAATCAAGCCGTACCGAGAACGGCAGAAGCGCACTCTTTATCCTCCCAGAGAAAGCAATCGTGATAAGCTGTGTGCCGTAATCGACAACATCTTGCTGAGCGAGAAACCTGCAAGTTTCGAGGGCTTTCTTCAAAAGCTGGAACAGCGGGGCTACGAAATCAAACGGGGAAAGTACACTTCGGTCAAAGGAACACGGCAGAAGCGCTTTATCCGTTTTCGGACACTGGGAGCAGGATACAGTGAAGATGAAATCAAGGCGGTCATTGCAGGAGATGCCGAACACTGCCCACATCAGAAGCAGCCACCGAAAGAGCAACCGTTCCACCTGTTGGTGGACATTCAGGCAAAGCTCTCCGAGGGCAAAAGCGAAGGCTATGCGCGGTGGGCAAAAAAGTACAATCTGAAAGAAATGTCCAAGACGCTGATTTTCTTGCAGGAGAAGAAAATCGGCAGCATTAAGGAAATGCAAGAGCGCGTGGACGCTGCTACTGCTCGCTATCACGAACTGGGCGATTCCATCAAGGCGGCGGAAACACGCATGGCCGAGATTGCTGTACTGCGGACGCACATCGTCAACTACGCAAAAACGCGCCCGGTGTACGATGCCTACCGCAAGGCCGGATACAGCAAGCGATTTCTGGAAAATCATCGCGCAGAGATCACGCTGCACAAGGCAGCGAAAGCTGCCTTTGATGAATCCAATTTGAAAACGCTCCCCAAGGTCAAGGAGCTGGACGCAGAATATTCTAAGCTGCTGACAGAAAAGAAAGCACTCTACCCGGACTACCGCAAAGCGAAAGACGAGATGCAGGAACTTCTTCGTGCGCAGCGCAACGTAGAACTGTTCTTTGCCGAAGAAAAGAACACCACCGAGAAAACGCAGTCCCGATAAACGATGACAGCCTAGGATTCTTCCGTTGTGGAGAGTCCTAGGCTGTCTTTTTTGTTACAGAAGTGTTTGGAACAAATGCGCAGCCTGCATCGGCACGATGCAGATCGAAAGGGGGTTGGGCACAGCCCAACAAGCATTTTGAATTTGGATTTGAAAAATACGATTCAAAAATTGCAAGTTGGTACCAACTTGCCCTGCTTGCCGGTACAATGTCATCGATGAAACAAAAACAGTTTCATCAAAGACGGTTATATGGTT
>OGJI01002538.1_pt1 | contig 16320 bp, 17 predicted proteins | sample 1572031 | NCBI WGS metagenome assembly OGJI01 (sample SAMEA2582119, study PRJEB24529) | metagenome | biome: Human gut stool | place: China | collected 2011
GGTTCTTCTTCTCTTAAATCTGTCAAAATAATTTTGATTCCCTTAGTCAAAAATGCCATTTCACGAAGTCTCTGCTTCAAAATGTTAAAACTATATTCTGTTGTTTCCGTAAAAATTGTTTCATCCGGCAAGAACGTAACTTTTGTTCCTCTCTGATCCGTCGTACCTATTTCTTTTAACGGATACATTGTTTTTCCTTTTTCATAACGCTGGATGTATTTTTTTCCATCCTGATAAATCTCAACTTCCAGCCAGTCAGACAATGCATTTACAACAGATGCTCCAACGCCATGAAGTCCTCCGGATACTTTGTATCCTCCACCGCCGAATTTTCCTCCCGCATGAAGAACAGTAAATACCACCTCAACTGCAGGTTTTCCAGCTTTATGGTTGATGCCTGTCGGAATTCCACGTCCATCATCTTCCACAGTGATAGAATTATCCTTGTGGATCGTGACCTGGATATGAGTGCAATATCCAGCCAGTGCCTCATCAATGGAATTATCTACGATCTCATACACCAGATGGTGCAGTCCCCGGAAGGAAGTATCATCAATATACATACCAGGTCTTTTTCTGACCGCCTCAAGTCCTTCCAATATCTGAATCTGATCTGCTCCGTATTCTGTACTCATCTATCTGCCTCCTGTTTATTTTCCACAGTTACACTTCCATCAGTTACTTTGTAGATCCGGTTAATGGAGAATCTGTGATTAACAAATTCGTCCAGACCGGTACATGTAATCAATGTCTGTATATTTTCAATGCTGTTCAATAAATAGTTTTGCCGTCCACTGTCAAGTTCAGACAATACATCATCCAGCAAAAGGACCGGAGTATCCCCGATCAGCCTCTTTACCAGCTCTATTTCTGAAAGTTTCAGTGATAATGCAGCTGTTCGCTGCTGCCCCTGGGAACCAAATTTACGGATATCCACGCCATTTACCACAAAAGAAATATCATCTCTGTGAGGTCCCGTGGCCGTGGTTTTGAGACGCATATCCCGCTCTCTGTTTGCAAAAAGCATCTGGGCAAATGCATCTACCGTCACGTTTGGCTCATATTTCAGCTCCATTTCTTCCTGTCCGCCGGACAACTGACTATGGATCCGATGAACGATCTCCCCCAGTTCTTCTGCAAATGTCTGTCTTCTTTGTATCAGCGCAGACCCATACTGAACCAGCTGCATGTCCAACACATCCAGCACTTCCCGATAATCCGGGTGGAGATATAGTTCTTTTAATAGCTTATTTCTCTGCAATACCACTTTGTTATAATTAGACAACTGATAAAGATAGACTTTATCAAGTTGACATAATTCTGAATCTAAAAAATGCCGCCGCTCCGCCGGGCCATTTTTTATAATACTAAGATCCTCCGGCGAAAAAAACACAAAATGAATCAATCCGAACAGTTCACTCGCTTTTCGGATCGGTACACCATCAATGGCAATGCCTTTTGTTTTATTTTTCCGCAAATGCATATCGATTTTATGAAGAATCCCTTTTTTTTCAAACACAGTACAAATGTGGGCTTCTTCTTCAGAAAAACAGATCAGTTCTCTGTCTTTTGAACTTCTATGTGAACGACTGGTGCCGCTCACATAGACTGCTTCCAGAATATTGGTCTTTCCCTGTGCGTTATCGCCATAAAAAATATTCGTATCCGGATCAAAATCCAGACTCAGTGTTCTGTAATTTCTGTAATTTTGAAGACTTATGGATTTTATGACCATAACTGTATGCAACCATTACTTTACGATTCTGATGGTCTCGCCTTCATAGGTGATCACATCACCATCATAAAGTTTCTTTCCTCTCTGATATTCCGTCTCGCCATTCACTTTGACACGTCCATCCTGGATCACAAACTTTGCATCCACGCCAGAACCTACAGAACCGGCAGCTTTCAGTGCCTGGCCAAGTTTAATATAATCTTCTCTCAATTTAATCTCTGACATATCTGTCTCCTTCTAGTTTACTGCAGTATTAAAGTTTACAGGCAGGATCAGATATACATATTTCTGCTCATCATCTTTAATGTAGCATGGTGCTTTTGGATTCACCATATAAATAGTCACATTTTCATCATCAATGACACGAAGTGCATCGATCAGGAACTTTGGATTGAATCCGATCATAATGTCTTTTCCTGTTTTTTCAATATCAATATCTTCCTGCATAGAACCTAATTGAGACTGGATATTGATCTCCATGTTGTCATCACTGATTCTTAAAATGATCGGCTTTTTATCTCCTTCTTTTACCAGAAGAGTTGCACGGTCGATACAGCTTAGAAGTTCTTTTTTATTGATAATAAATTTAGTTTCATAATCGCTGGAAAGCATTTGATTAATTTTGAAATACTCCCCTTCGATCAGTCTGGATACAACCGTTGTTGCATCAAACTCGAACACAATATGATTTCCAGTAAAGAAGATGCGTACTTCATCTTCCGTCTCACCGGATAAGATCTTGCTGATCTCCTGCAATGATTTACCTGGAACGATTACTTTGTGATCCGGATAATCTTCTTTTAACTGTACATTACGGATAGAAATACGGTGTCCATCCAGAGATACCACTTTCAGCTCATTATTATGAACTTCAAAAAGCTCACCGGTCATCAGCTTGTTGTTCTCATTATCTGCAATAGAAAAGATGGTCTGACGGATAAGCTCTTTCAGCGTAAACTGAGAAAGGGTCAGATAATCCGTTTTCTCAATGTAAGGCAGATAGGAGAAGTCCTCTCCTGATTTTCCAGAAATATGAAAATTTGCTTTCTCACAATTAATAGAAATCTGGAAGTTCTTATCGCTTTCGATGGTAACATCATTGTCCGGTAGTTTTCTGACAATCTCAGAAAATACTTTTGCATCAATGGCAACAATTCCTTTTTCTGCAATTGTACCTTCTACTTTTGTCTCAATACCAAGTTCCATATCGTTAGCAGTAAATTTAATCTCATTAGTAGAAGCATCGATCAGAATGCATTCCAGAATAGACATTGTTGTTTTAGAAGGAACTGCCTTGGATACAATATTAACTCCCTTCAGCAGATTCGCTTTTGAACAGGTCAATTTCATGTGTATAACTCCTTTCGTGGTTGTGTCCGTTTATTTTATGGTGTAAATCAGTCTTATTAGTAATAGGGGCTGTGGATTTGTGCATAAGTCCAAAAAGCCCTATGGATAAAGCAAAAAATAAAAATGAAACCATGTGGAAATATCCCCTGAGGCATGTTTAAAAACGGATTGTTTTCAACATCCTCGAAAATGTTATAAACTTTTCCACATATTATCTACATGATATTCACATTAAAATGTTTATAATGGATATGAGTTTTTTCCTATTATATAGAAAACACGAAATCAACATATCCACACAGGTGTTTATGAGCTCAGTTTTTTGCGTATAATATCAATGTTGTTCTTTAAGCTTCCATCGTTTGCCTGAAGCTGTTTACGAACTTTACCATCTCCGTTGATGATCGTAGAGTGGTCACGGTTACCAAGCAGAATACCGATTGCTTTATATGGAGTATCTGTGATCTCACGGCAAAGGTACATCACGACCTGACGAGGTGTGACGATCTCAGCATTACGTTTACCACCAATGATATCGCTGACAGAGATGCCATAATGTTCAGCAACCACTTCAAGAATGACCTGAGGAGTCACTTCACGTTTCTGGTTCGGAGAGATAATATCTTTTAATACCTCTTCTGCCATGGAAATATTGATTTCCCTTTTTTCCAGATTGGACAGAGCAACCAGCTTGTTAAGGGCGCCTTCCAGCTCACGGATATTGGATTTGATATTTGTTGCAATATAACGGATGACTTCATCATCAATATTGTAGCCGTCCAGCTCCTCTTTTTTACGAAGAATCGCCATTCTGGTCTCGTAATCAGGGGAGGAAATATCAGCAATGAGACCCCATTCAAATCTGGACTGGAGTCTGGCTTCCAGTGTTTCCATATCTTTTGGCGGACGGTCACTGGAGATAATGATCTGTTTATTTGCACTGTGCAGTGCATTAAATGTGTGGAAGAATTCTTCCTGGGTACTTTCTTTTCCGATAATGAACTGAACGTCGTCAATCAGCAGGACATCAATATTCCGGTATTTTTCACGGAAAGCAGTCATACTGTTGTTATTTCCGTTACGAATGGAATCGATCAGTTCATTGGTAAATACTTCAGATGTCACATAGAGGACTTTCTTCGTAGGGTCCTGCTGAAGGATATAGTGGGCAACGGAATGCATCAGATGGGTCTTACCCAGTCCAACACCTCCATATAAGAACAGCGGATTATATTCTTTACCCGGAGATTCCGCAACTGCCAGTGCTGCGGCATGGGCAAACCGGTTATTGCTGCCGATGACAAAGGTGTCGAAAGTATATCTGGGATTCAGATTGGTCTTCTGTTCTTCAGCAATCTTAGGAGCGGGAGCTGCCGCTGCCTTTTTCGGTGTTTCCGGTTCTAATGGTTTTTCTTTGAGGGCCTCATCTTCTGTGATGATCCTGATCTCGTATTCCTCGCCCATGGCTTCTGCTACAGCTACATAGAGAAAGGTCTTATATTTATTTTCCACATACGTGGCTGCCTGTTCAAATGGTGCTGTGATCTTCAGTATATTGCCTTCTATACGGAACACTTTCAGGGGAAGAAGCCATGTTTTGAAAGCCACGTTCGATAATTCGTTATCGTCGCGGATCGATTCCAGGATCTTATCCCATTTTTCTTTTAAGAGCTCCAATTGCGTATCCATAATACCTTATCTCCTGCATCTATATATATTTAGCTAATCTCTCAAACTAAATAATATAATAATCCGGGGAAAATATCAATAACAAAAAAGGCTGGAAAGAGACATATCCACCATTTATCCACATTTTATCCACATTACTGTGTATAACTTTTTTTGCCTTAAAAAATGCGAAAATAGCTTGACTTACAAGGATTCTATGAGTATACTTGAAATAGTGTTTTTTAACATATGGAAGATTGGGAAAAGTAAGGAGGTGCCCGCATTATGAAAATGACATTTCAGCCCAAGAAACGTTCCAGAGCGAAAGTTCATGGTTTCAGAGCTAGAATGAGTACTCCAGGCGGAAGAAAAGTTTTAGCAGCTAGAAGATTAAAAGGAAGAAAGCAGTTATCAGCGTAGGCCGCATATATGTGGCCTTTTCTTCTAGGCTTTTATAAGGAGAACGGATGAAATTTTCAGAGTCGCTGAAACGAAATTCTGATTTCCAGAGGGTGTACAGAGAAGGAAAGTCCTATGCAAACCGCTATCTTGTTCTGTATGTGCTTCAAAATCAGACAGAGCGCAATCGACTGGGAATATCAGTCAGCAAAAAGGTAGGCAACAGTGTTGTCCGACACAGAATGGCCCGGCTGATCCGGGAAAGCTACAGACTACAGGAAGACATGTTCAATAGTGGTTTGGACATGGTAGTCGTCACAAGAAAGAATGCAGTGAATTGTTCCTGTCAGGAGATCACCAGTGCGCTGCTTCACTTGGGAAAACTTCAAGGTATATTAAAATGAAAACGATATTAATCTATCTGATTCGATTTTATCAAAAATATTTATCACCGTTAAAAAGCACAAAATGCCCTTATTATCCAACCTGCTCACAGTACGGTCTGGAGGCAGTCCAGAAGTACGGAGCAGTCAGGGGCGGTTTATTGGCACTATGGCGGATCTTAAGATGTAATCCATTTTCCAGGGGAGGTTATGATCCGGTACCATAATTGAAGGAGGACTATTTTGACAGGTATTTTATTAACACAGAACGGTACGCCAATTATTGGGGATGTTGCGAAGCTCATGGGATGGATCATGAACGCATTATTTAATTTTCTGGATGGCGTATTTGGTATACAGAATATTGGTCTGTGTATCATCTTATTTACGATTATTATTTATCTTCTGATGCTGCCGCTTACCATCAAGCAGCAGAAATTCTCTAAATTCTCTGCAAAGATGAATCCGGAGCTGACTGCGATCAGAAAGAAGTATGAAAATAAAAAAGATGAAGCTTCTATGATGGCAATGAATGAGGAGACAAAAGCTGTCTATGCAAAATACGGCGTATCTCCGACGGGAAGCTGTGTACAGCTTTTGATTCAGATGCCGATCCTGCTTGCACTGTATCAGGTAATCATGAGAGTGCCGGCATATGTAAGTGGTGTAAAAGAAGTATTTACAGAGCTTTCTTCTCAGATCCTTGCAGCTGGCGGTTCTGATTTTATGCAGGAACTGGCAAAGAACGGCGCAATGAGTGCATATGTTGGGAAAGATTTTGCTCAGCAGAATACGATCATTGATGTATTGTATCGTTTGCAGGAGACAGGAAAAGCAACCTGGCAGATGCTGGCTGATCATTTTCCTGAGATGGATAGTCTGATCGATACTACACATGCATCCATCAATCATATGAATGATTTTATTCTGATCAATATTTCGAACTCACCGATGAATATGATCAAGGCTGGTATTTCCACTGGTGCATTTCTGATGGTACTTGGAGCAATTCTTGTACCGGTGCTTGCTGCTTTGACTCAGTGGCTCAACTTTAAGATGATGCCGCAGCAGTCTGCAGGTGATTCTAATATGGATAATACTATGAAGTCCATGAACATGATGATGCCGCTCATGTCTGCATGGTTCTGTCTGACTCTTCCTGCTGGTATGGGTCTGTACTGGATCATGGGTGCTGTTGTAAGAGGTATTCAGCAGTGGGCTATCAATAAACATCTGGATAAGCTTGATATTGACGCGATCATGAAAGCCAACATGGAAAAGAATATCCGTCTGAGAGAGAAGAATGGTCTTCCGCCTCAGAAAGTAAATGATATTGCTAAGACCAATGTGAAAGCAATTGACAAGACAAAAAAACATATGACAGAAGAAGAACGTAAAGAGGCAATGGAAGCGTCTACCAATTATTATAAGAACGCAGATAAGCCAGGAAGTCTTGCTTCTAAAGCAGCTATGGTTGCTAAATATAACGAAAAGTCAAAAAAATAGGGGGATAAATCGGTATGGAGTACAGAGAGTTTACTGGAAAAACAGTTGAAGATGCCGTTATGGAAGCAGCAATTAAGCTTGAGACTACTTCTGATAAACTTGATTATGAGATCCTTGAAAAAGGAAGCAGCGGATTTCTTGGAATCGGAAGCAAACCAGCAAAGATCAAAGCTCGCAAGCTGATGGAAACGGTTGATCGTGTGGAAGAGTTTCTGGCAGACGTATTCGCAGCAATGCAGATCGATGCAAAGATCGAGATTACTGAGAATAAAGAAGAAAATACCATGAACGTTGATTTGTCCGGTGAAGACATGGGTGTGCTGATCGGTAAGAGAGGACAGACACTGGATTCTCTTCAGTATCTTGCAAGCCTGGTTGCAAACAAGGGTGAAGAAGAATATGTTCGTGTAAAAGTGGATACTGAGAACTATCGTCAGAGAAGAAAAGATACTCTTGAGAACCTGGCAAAGAATATTGCTTCCAAAGTAAGAAGAACCGGAAGAGCAGTTGTTCTTGAGCCGATGAATCCTTATGAGAGAAGAGTGATCCACTCTGCATTACAGGCAGATCGCTATGTGGAGACTCACAGCGAAGGAGTAAAGGTTCGTGATAATCATAATAACAACCGTCGTCGATATGGCAACAGCCGTGGCGGTTCAAGAAACAGTCACTTTGAGAAAAGAACCGGAGGACGCGAATAAGCGTCCTCTTTCTTTTTCTGAAAACCAGCAGTAAAACAGAGGAGTTTTTCTATGTTATATAATGATACAATTGCTGCAATCGCTACGGGTATGACAAGTTCAGGCATTGGCATCATCAGAATCAGCGGTTCAGATGCATTTGCTGTAGTGGAGAAAATATTCAGACCTCATAAAAAAGATAAAAGACTTTCCGAACAGGAGACTTATACCATTCACTATGGAACGATTATGGATGGGAAAGAAATACTGGATGAGGTAATTGTGCTTTTGATGAAAGGACCCCATAGTTATACGGCAGAAGATACGGTGGAAATCGACTGTCATGGTGGCGTCTTTGTTATGAAAAAGATTCTGGAACTGGTTCTGAGAAATGGTGCGAGAGCTGCGGAACCGGGAGAATTTACAAAACGGGCATTTTTGAATGGCAGAATTGATCTGTCCCAGGCAGAAGCAGTCATGGATGTGATTGAATCAAAAAATGCATATGCATTGAAGAGTTCAGTAAGTCAGTTAAGTGGTTCTGTCATGAGAAAGATCAAGGAAATAAGGGAAGAAGTCCTCTATGAGATTGCATTTATTGAATCTGCCCTGGATGATCCAGAGCATATAAGCCTGGATGGTTATCCAGAAGAGCTTGGTAAAAAGGTGGATAACTTATCTGATGAAGTTCAAAAGCTGTTGATAAATGCGGAAGATGGAAGAGTATTGCGGGAAGGAATCAAGACGGTTATCATTGGAAAGCCAAATGCCGGTAAATCTTCTCTTCTGAATGTTCTGGCCGGAGATGAACGTGCGATCGTAACAGATATTGCTGGAACAACCAGAGATACTTTGGAAGAGCAGATTCAGATCCGTGGATTAAGTCTTTGTATGGTGGATACAGCGGGGATTCGTCAGACAGAAGACGTGGTGGAAAAATAAGAAAACCAGATATTACTAGTAGATGTGGTGGAAAAAATCGGTGTGGATCGAGCAAGAAAAGCAGCGGATCAGGCAGATTTAATTCTATATGTAGTTGACAGTTCCACGAATCTGGATGAAAATGATGATGAAATTATTTCCTTCCTGAAAGACCAGAATGTGGTCGTGTTATTGAATAAGACGGATCTGTCTATGGTGACTACGCCGGAAATGGTGAAAGAGAGACTGCACAAGCCGGTGGTCTGTATCTCTGCAAGAATGGAAACAGGAATTGATGAGCTTGCAGATCTGTTGGAATCCATGTTTTTATCAGGAAAAGTATCATTTAACGAGGAAGTATATCTTACTAATGCCCGCCAAAAACGCGCGATGGAAGAGGCGGGCGAAAGTCTGAAAAAAGTACAGGAGAGCATTTCCCTTGGAATGCCGGAAGATTTTTATTCCATTGATCTGATGGATGCATATGAATCATTGGGAAGTATTACCGGAGAATCCGTAGGGGAAGATCTGGTCAATGAGATCTTCAGCAAATTCTGTATGGGTAAATAAGGGAGAATCATATGCCAGTTGTAGAAGAATATGTGGATGCCGTAGTAGTAGGCGCCGGTCATGCAGGCTGCGAAGCAGCACTTGCCTGTGCAAGACTGGGTCTTGAGACGGCTATTTTTACAGTCAGTGTTGACAGTATTGCTTTGATGCCTTGTAATCCGAATATCGGAGGAAGTTCCAAGGGTCATCTGGTCCGGGAACTGGATGCCTTGGGCGGAGAGATGGGAAAAGTCATTGATAAGACCTTTATTCAGTCTAAAATGTTGAATGTTTCCAAAGGTCCTGCAGTTCATTCCCTTCGTGCACAGGCTGATAAGGCACAGTACAGCAGAACCATGCGGCAGGTTCTGGAAAATACAGATCATTTGCAGATTGTACAGGCAGAAGTGTGTGAAATTCTGGTGGAAAATGAGCATGTAACAGGTGTGAAGCTGTATTCAGGTGCTATTTATCATGCAAAAGCAGTGATCTTATGTACAGGAACTTATTTGAAAGCTCGTTGTATCTACGGAGATGTGAGTACTTATACAGGACCGAATGGACTTCAGGCAGCTAACCATCTGACTGATTCTTTGAAAAACCTTGGAATTGAAATGTTCCGCTTTAAGACCGGTACACCGGCCAGAATTGATAAACGTTCCATTGATTTTTCAAAGATGGAAGAGCAGACCGGAGATAAGAGAGTGGTTCCATTTTCCTTTACGACCGATCCTGAGTCTGTACAGATTGATCAGGTCTCCTGCTGGTTGACATATACCAATGAGAAAACGCATGAAATTATCCGTAATAATCTGGAGAGATCACCGTTGTATTCCGGAAATATTAAAGGAACTGGTCCGAGATATTGTCCGTCGATTGAGGATAAGGTAGTAAGATTTGCAGATAAAAATCGTCATCAGGTATTTATTGAGCCAGAAGGACTTTTTACGAATGAGATGTATGTGGGCGGTATGTCCAGTTCTCTTCCAGAAGATGTACAGCATGATATGTATCATTCGGTTCCAGGACTGGAGCATGCTAAAATTGTGAAAAATGCATACGCAATCGAGTATGATTGCATCAATCCAAGACAGTTGTATCCGACACTGGAGTTTAAAGCAATCAAAGGATTGTTCAGTGGTGGACAGTTTAATGGAAGCTCCGGGTATGAAGAAGCAGCAAGTCAGGGTCTTGTGGCAGGAATCAACGCAGCATTGGAAGTACTTGGCCGTGAGCAGATCGTGATCGATCGTTCTCAGGGATATATTGGTGTATTGATCGATGATCTGGTAACAAAAGATAATCATGAACCATATCGTATGATGACTTCAAGATCTGAATATCGGTTACTTCTTCGGCAGGATAATGCAGATCAGCGTCTAACACCTGTTGGATATCAGGTTGGATTGATTTCCAAAGAGCGTTATCAGAAATTACAGACGAAGGTCCGTCTGATTGATGAAGAAAAACAGCGTCTGGAAGAGACTATGGTAGGTGCATCTCCGAAAATCCAGGCATTTCTGGAATCGCATGAGAGTTCTACATTAAAAACAGCTGCTTCTCTGGCTGAAATTCTTCGCAGACCGGAGATGAAATACGAATATCTGAAAGAAATTGATGAGGAATACCCGGATCTTCCATATGAAGTGACCGAGCAGGTTGAAATTGATATTAAATATGACGGATACATCAAACGTCAGTTAAAACAGGTGGAACAGTTTAAGAAACTGGAAGAAAAACGGATTCCGGACGATATTGATTATAATCAGATCAATAGCCTTCGAATTGAAGCGGTACAGAAACTAAAATTATGTAAACCAATATCAATTGGACAGGCTTCCCGCATTTCCGGCGTATCTCCTGCAGATATCTCTGTATTGCTTGTATATCTGGAACAGAGAAAAATGCAGAATCATGGAGAATAAAGTATGGAGCAGAAATTACAGTATATTGTTGATAAAATCGGTGAACTGAATATTCGGATCAACGAAAAACAGGCAGAGCAGTTCTTTCGTTACTATGAATTACTTGTGGAATGGAATGGATTTATGAATCTGACTGGTATCACTGACTTTGAAGAAGTGGTTTGTAAACATTTTGTAGATAGTCTGTCGATTATATCCACAAAAGATATGTCAACTGTGGATAACCTGATCGATATTGGAACTGGAGCTGGATTTCCCGGACTTCCGCTGAAGATTGCGTTCCCGAATGTGAAAGTAACACTTCTGGATTCCCTTAATAAGAGAATTCAGTTTCTGAATCATGTGATTGAGGAGACGGGACTTACAGATATAGAGACCATTCATGGAAGAGCAGAAGATTTTGCAAAGCCGGGACATAAGAGAGAACAATATGATCTGTGTGTATCCCGTGCGGTAGCTAATCTGGCTTCGCTGTCGGAATATTGTCTTCCCTATGTGAAGATTGGCGGAGAATTTATCTCCTACAAGTCAGGTGAAATCGAAGGAGAACTTTCAGATGCAAAAGGTGCAGTATTCTTACTTGGCGGAAAGCTGGAAGAATGCAGTACATTCATTCTTCCAGGAACTGATATACACCGTTCACTGGTAAAAATTGTGAAAGTAAATGGTTGTCCGAAGAAATATCCCAGAAAATCTGGGTTACCGACCAAATCTCCGCTTCATTAGTTGAACATGCATTGTCGAAAGAATCTATTGCATGAATATGGTATGATTCTTTGGAAAAATAAGATGCCGGACTTTGAAAAGTCCGGCATCTTTGAATTTATCTTTACATGTAGATTTTCAGATAATCAAGAACCTTTTCAGGAGCTTCCAATTGTGGAAGCTCTTTTACATAGTCCAGATATTCCACTTCAACTGCAGGATTGTGGTACTGGTATTCTTTCATATTTTTTCTTATATTTGGGAGCTCTTCACTTGCCAGAATATGTACATTATTGTTGATCTCTTTCAAAGCACGAACAATATTTACATTGGTATAGCGTCCTTTTAAGCTGGTGTAGAGATTCTTTGCATTCATGCCGCCAATGTGAGCAGCTTCGTAGTAACAATCTACCAGTGCTTCTGGAATATTTTCCTTGTCATAGAATCCATCTTCTTCAAAATAATTGTATATTTTCTTCTTTCCACACATCATATGGTAGATAAATGTACCGATGATTTTTAATTTCAGTATAAAAACAGCTGTTTTTGTTCTCTTAGAAGGTGCTTTTCGAAAATTACGGATGCTGTCTGGGTTGATCAGTATTAAATCTCCATATAAATCTGGCTCATTGCTGCATGCCTCCAGAACAAAAGCAGCAGATTTTCCAGTTACAACGATATTTGTCTTCTTTTTGATCACGTCACGAACAAAATCACTGACTAACTGAGTATACATGAAGCTTGTACAGATCATATCCGGGCGATCAGATAGTCCGCAACCTAATAAATCAATAGTATAGACTGTATGATTCATGGAAAGCTCTGGAATGATCTGAGACCATTCGATAGAGGAGCTGTCTTCTTTTAAATTGTGAATCAAAAGAACAGGTTTTCCTTCCCCGGTTACGCTATAGCTGATATCTCCAAATCTCCAGTTGAATATTTCTTTATTTCTTGTATTTAGCAGATCTTTAGATGTTGCTATTTTCCCAATTACCTTATTGATTGCAAAGAGTGATACGAGAGTTGCGCTTGCAAGACCAGTTGCAGTCAATACAATGGTTAATTTTTTATTTTTCATGGTAAAACCTCGATTGTTTTAGTTTGATATTTTTATAGATGATACCATACGGATTGTTTCGTACTTCGTACTCCCACAATCCTGCCCAATATTCGCATATCGAGGCGCTTGCGCTCCTCTTTTATGCTCATATTTGGGGCGGGGCATAAAGTTTAAGAACCACTCATGTGCAAGCACATCGTGGTTTTTAACTTTTGCCCCTGGTATCATATATTTTACCCCACTTTTGACTTTGGGGCAACCTTTTTCCATGTTTCACGTGAAACATGTGCATGGTTCTGAATATTCAGAACCATATTCGCAAAATCGCTTCTACGAAGCTTTTCTTTTGCTCATGTATGGCTTCTCGCCATATACATGTTTAAAAATATGCTCAATTATGCAAGCATAAATCGCATATTTTAAAAGCATGTGCATGGTTCTGAATATTTACAAAAAATATGTTTCACGTGAAACATGTATGTGTTATACTTAGAAAGGCATCGTAGAAAATGAACGGCCACAAAGGAGAATAACATGGGAAGAGTCATATCAATCGCCAATCAGAAAGGCGGAGTGGGAAAGACAACCACAGCTATCAATCTTTCCGCTTGTTTATCAGAAATTGGGCAGAAAGTGTTGACCATAGACATCGATCCTCAGGGAAATACCACTAGTGGATTGGGAGTCGATAAACATGCAGTAGAAAACAATGTATATGCCCTTCTGTTAGGTGAAAATACCATCGAAGAGTGTATTATAGAAACTGAAATTGAAAATCAGTCCTTGATTTCATCTGATGTGAACCTGGCAGGGGCGGAGATTGAACTGATCGGTATCGATGAAAAGGAATATATCCTGAAAAAGGCTATTAGCAAAATCAAAGATAATTATGATTTTATAATCATTGATTGTCCGCCTTCTTTAAATATGCTGACGGTCAACGCCTTAACCGCATCGGATACGGTATTGGTGCCAATTCAGTGTGAATATTATGCTTTGGAAGGCCTGAGTCAGTTGATTCATACCATTGAACTGGTACAGGACCGCCTGAATCCGGATTTGAATATAGAAGGTGTAGTATTTACCATGTATGATGCCAGAACTAATCTGTCATTACAAGTGGTAGAAAACGTAAAGGGATATTTGCACCAAAATATCTATAAAACGATCATCCCAAGAAATGTGCGCCTTGCTGAGGCTCCAAGCCATGGTCTGCCGATCAATCTCTATGATTCTAAATCTGCAGGTGCAGAAGCTTATCGGGAATTAGCACAGGAAGTACTTCATAAAGGAGAAGAAGAATGGCAGTAAAGAGAGGCGGACTTGGAAAAGGACTTGACAGTCTCATCCCAGATACCGGTAAAGTGGCAGAAAAAGAGAAAAAAGTAAAAGTTGTAGAAAAAGTAGTTGAAAAGGTAGTAGAGAAGCCAACAGAGATCAAATTAAAGATCAATGAGGTGGAACCAAATCGTAATCAGCCACGACAGAAGTTTGACGAGGAAGCATTACAGGAACTGGCAGAGTCCATACGTCAGTTTGGTGTTCTGCAGCCACTGATCGTTCAGAAGAGAAAAGATTATTATGAAATTATTGCAGGAGAGCGTCGTTGGAGAGCTGCAAAGCTGGCTGGTTTGAAAGAAGTACCGGTTGTGATCCGTGATATGAGTGAACAGGAGATTATGGAAATCTCTTTGATCGAAAATATCCAGCGTGAGAATCTGAATCCTATTGAGGAGGCTGCTGCATATAAGAAACTTCTGGAAGAATTTGGTTTGAAGCAGGAAGAAGTGGCAGAACGAGTGGCAAAAAGCCGTACTGCAGTAACGAACTCCATGCGACTCTTGAAACTGGATGAACGAGTACAGCAGATGGTCATTGATGGCATGCTGACTACTGGACATGCCAGAGCATTGCTTGCTATTGAAGATCCAGAAGTACAGTTTCAGACTGCAGTTCGCGTCTACAATGAGAAAATGAGTGTTCGTGATGTTGAGAAACTTGTGAAAAATCAGGACAGAAAAACACCGGAGAAAAAACAGGAAGATCCTCAGCAGCAGGCAGTTTTCCATGATCTGGAGGAACGAATGAAACTGGCTTTAGGAACCAAAGTATCCATTAATCGTAAAGATCAGAAGAAGGGAAAGATTGAAATCGAGTACTATTCCATGGAGGATCTGGAGCGCCTGATGGATATCTTGATGAAATAAAAAGAAAAGAGGAAAAAACAAACGATGAACAGTCCAATTTTATCATATTTATCATCTTACGGTATTGATCCGGCTTACATTATGATTGGTCTTCTGGTATTGATCCTTATTTTATTTATTTTATATATAAGAACCTTATGTAGAATGAAAAAGTTTTACCGGGCATATGATCGATTTATGAGAGGCAAAGACATGGAATCCATGGAGGATACCATGATCAAACCGACTGGAGGCTTTAGAAGCATCTGATGAGAAAAAGGAGAAACAGATCAGTGAGATTTTTGAAAATCTTCAGATCGTTTATCAGAAAACAGGTCTGGTGAAATACGATGCGTTCCGTGAGATGAGTGGAAAGCTCAGTTATGCACTGGCGCTGCTTGATAAAAATAACAACGGATTTATGGTAAATTCCATGTACAGCAGAGAAGGATGCTATTCTTATGTAAAAGAAATTATCAAGGGTGAGTCCTATATCACGCTGTCTGAAGAAGAACAGGAAGCTCTGAAGATGGCAATTGAGAGCAACGGAGACATAGTTTCTGATAAATAAGCCTGATTTTTCAACACTTTCCCTTGAAAAATCAAAAACTCTATACTATTATAATAGGAAGTATCAGCAAAACACAGGAGGATGACATGTTAGATCTTAAATTTGTCCGTGAGAACCCGGACGTTGTAAAGCAGAATATCAAGAATAAATTCCAGGATGATAAATTACCGTTGGTAGACGAAGTAATTGAACTGGATGCACAGAGAAGAGCAACTCAACAGGAAGCAGATGCACTTCGCGCTGAGAAAAATAAAATTTCTAAACAGATCGGTGCGCTGATGGCACAGGGTAAAAAAGATGAGGCAGAGAACGTTAAGAAAAAAGTAGCTGAAGACGCTGCCCGTCTGGAAGAGCTTTCTGTAAAAGAAAAAGAGCTGGATGAGAAAGTAACCAAGATCATGATGGTAATTCCGAATATCATTGATCCGAGTGTTCCGATTGGTAAAAATGATACGGAACTGCTGATCGTGACCAATAATCATGTAGTGAAGGACACAGTATCATTAAAGATCACATTTGTAGATGATACAGCTGTGGATGCTGCGGTAAAGGGGACAGATGCAGATACAGATCTGGCAGTTATTTCCATCCCGATAGATCAGATCCCACAGGAAACCCAGGATAAGATAGCCGTTGCAAGGCTTGGGGACTCAGACAGCTTAAAAGTAGGACAGGGCGT
>OGJI01002562.1_pt1 | contig 16186 bp, 7 predicted proteins | sample 1572031 | NCBI WGS metagenome assembly OGJI01 (sample SAMEA2582119, study PRJEB24529) | metagenome | biome: Human gut stool | place: China | collected 2011
ATACAGGAAGGAAAAAAGACTCGTTTCGTTGCTGCCGAACCTGCTTCTTGTCCGAAACTGACACGTGGTAAGTTCCAATATGACTTCGGTGATGAAGCCGGATATACTCCATTGCTGCCGATGTTCACTTTGGGACATAATTTTGCTCCTGCTCATATCCATGCCGGTGGGCTTCGTTATCACGGCGCAGGTGTAATCGTTTCACAGTTGCTCAAAGATAATCTGATGGAAGCGGTAGATATACAGCAACTGGAGTCTTTCGAAGCCGGTTGTCTGTTTGCGCAGTCTGAAGGTATTATTCCGGCTCCCGAATCCAGCCACGCTATTGCAGCGGCTATCCGCGAAGCTAACAAATGTAAGGAAACCGGAGAAGAGAAAGTGATTCTGTTCAATCTTTCGGGACATGGTCTGATCGATATGGCTTCTTATGATAAGTATTTGGCTGGTGATCTGGTGAATTATACATTGAATGACGAAGATATTCAGAAGAATTTAGACGAGATAGGAGATTTAGCTAAATAAATTACCTACCAGTTTCAAGTTTCACCACCGATTACACAGATTAACACAGATTTAATTGTAATTCGAAGATTGTCGATATAAAAATCCGTGCTAATCTGTATAATTGGTGGTATTTTTTCATTCCCTATATTTACTTTCTCTCTATTGAATACCTCCATATAAAAGATTTTGCTATCTTTGATGCCATTATTAATCTTATGAACTAATAATGAACAGCCTTAAAAAAACAACAATCTGTCTACTCTTTCTATGTATAGGGGTTAATTGCGTTTTTTCTGAAGTTCCGGAGCAAATTAACTTCTCTTATATTTCTATTAACGAAGGATTGTCACAAAGCACCGTATTCTCTATCGATCAGGACCAAAGAGGTAATATGTGGTTCGCTACCTATGATGGAGTAAACAAGTATGACGGGTATTCATTTACAGTTTATCAACATAATGAAGAGGATCCGAACAGTATTGCTAATGACATTTCACGAATCGTAAAGACTGACAGTCAGGGACGTGTCTGGATCGGTACGCGGGATGGTTTGTCATATTATGACGAAGAAAAAGACAAATTCAGAAATTTCTTCTACGAGAAAAAGGGCAAACGGCAACAAATCAATGGTATTGCAGAAATCTCACCGGAACAGTTGCTTATAAGCACACAGGAAGGACTGACCATGTTCGATATTAAAGAATCCAAGTTTGTAGACGATTCTTTTAGTACCGCTATGCACAAGCTTATAGCTTCAGCTCTTTACAGACAGGGGGATATTATCTATATCGGTACCCCGGTCGACGGGCTTTACAGCTATTCCATTCCTCAAAAGAAACTGGAAAAGATTACTCCGATAACGGAAACGAAACAGATTCAGGCCATTTTGCAGCAATCTCCTACCCGTATATGGGTAGCTACCGAAGGAGCCGGTCTGCTTCTGCTCAACCCGAAAACGAAAGAGGTCAAGGCTTATCATCATTCTTCTTCCAATCCTAAAAGTATCAGTTCCAATTATATCCGCTCCCTGGCACTGGATTCGCAAAATCGCTTATGGATAGGAACGTTCAATGATCTAAACATTTATCATGAAGGAAGCGATTCTTTCGTTTCCTACAGTAGCAGTCCGGTAGAAAACGGCAGTTTGTCACAACGTTCGGTTCGCAGTATCTTTATGGATTCGCAAGGAGGTATGTGGCTTGGAACCTATTTCGGGGGATTGAACTATTACCATCCTATCCGCAACAGATTCAAGAATATCCAGCGTATTCCCTATAAGAATTCTCTAAGCGATAACGTAGTCAGCTGCATTACGGAAGATAAGGATAAGAACTTATGGATAGGAACGAATGATGGTGGTTTGAATCTGTATAATACAAAGACACAACAGTTTACGCACTATATCTTACAGGAAGACGAACGGGAAATCGGTATTGGTTCCAACAATATCAAAGCCGTATATGTAGATGAACAAAAATCACTTGTATATATAGGGACACATGCCGGCGGACTGACTGTCCTCCATCGAAACAGTGGAAAAATGGAAAGTTTCAATCAGCTGAACAGCCAGTTGGTGAATGAGAATGTATATGCAATTCTTCCTGATAAAGGGGGAAATCTCTTATTGGGGACATTAAGTGCTCTGGTTAGTTTTAACCCGGAAAAAAAGAGTTTTACCACCATTGATAAGGAAAAGGACGGTACTCCATTTACTTCACAACGAATCACAATCCTGTTCAGAGATTCCCATAAACGGCTTTGGGTCGGGGGTGAGGAAGGTATATCTGTCTTTCAGCAGGAAGGAATCGAGATAGAAAAGGTGCCTATTCTGCCGGAATCATCTGTAACAAAGACGTTTACCAATTGCATTTACGAGGCTGCCAACGGTATCATCTGGGTAGGTACGCGTGAAGGCTTCTACTGTTTTAATGAAAAAGAAAAGAAAATCAAACGATATACTACGGCTAACGGTTTGCCTAACAATGTGGTATATGGTATTCTGGAAGATACTTTCGGACGTCTTTGGGTAAGTACCAACCGTGGTATTTCCTGTTTCAATCCGGAAACAGAGAGGTTCCGTAATTTTACGGAATCCGACGGATTACAGAGTAATCAGTTTAATACTTCTTCGTTCTGCCGCACTTCGAGCGGTCAAATGTATTTCGGGGGTATCAACGGGATCACTACTTTCCGCCCGGAACTGTTGCTGGATAACCCTTATACGCCTCCGGTAGTTATCACTAAACTTCAACTGTTTAACAAGACAGTTCGCCCGGATGATGAAACCGGTATCCTGACTAAAAATATCAATGAAACAGAAAGTATCACCCTGAAATCATGGCAAACAGCTTTCACGATTGAATTTGTAGTATCCAATTATATTTCCGGACAACATAACACTTTCGCTTATAAACTGGAAGGATATGACAAAGAGTGGTATTATCTGACAGATAAACGTACTGTCTCCTACTCCAACCTACCACAAGGCACTTATCACTTTTTGGTAAAAGCTGCCAATAGTGACGGAAAATGGAATACTGTACCTACAATGTTGGAAATCATAGTTCTCCCTATATGGTACAAGACCTGGTGGGCAATCATGATTTTCCTCGCCACTTTTATCGGGTTTATCACTTTCGTCTTCCGCTTCTTCTGGATGCGTAAGAGTATGGAAGCGGAACTGGAACTTGAACGCAGGGACAAGGAGCATCAAAAAGAAATCAACCAGATGAAGATGCGTTTCTTCATCAATATTTCGCACGAGCTTCGCACGCCATTAACTCTCATCTTAGCTCCTTTACAAGAAATAATCAATAAGATTAGTGATCGCTGGACTCGTAACCAACTGGAATATATCCAACGCAACGCCAATCGTCTGTTGCATCTTGTCAACCAGTTGATGGATTATCGCCGTGCCGAATTGGGAGTTTTCGAGCTGAAAGTAAAGAAAGAGAATGCGCATCAACTGATACAGGATAATTTCTTGTTCTACGATAAACTGGCACGCCACAAGAAGATTACTTATACTCTCCACTCCGAACTGGAAGAAAAAGAGGAACTTTTCGATCCGAATTATCTGGAACTGATCGTTAATAACCTGCTTTCAAATGCTTTCAAATATACAGAAAGCGGGCAAAGCATTACTGTTACGTTGAAAGAGGAAAACAATTGGCTGGTACTGCAAGTTAGTGACACCGGTATTGGTATTCCTATCAACAAGCAGGGGAAAATATTCGAACGTTTCTATCAGATAGAGAGTGAGCACGTAGGAAGTGGTATCGGGCTGTCACTGGTACAACGTTTGGTGGAACTGCATCACGGACGTATTGAGTTAGACAGTGAAGAAGGCAAAGGCAGTACTTTCTCTGTTTATCTGCCACAGGATATAAATATCTATAAATCTTCCGAATTAGCTTCTAATGACGCTAAAAATGAGGAGGACCAAGTTTATTCTACCAACTCGAAAGAGATGTATTTCATTGATACGGAAAAAGTAGAAAACGAAACGATCGAAACTGGTGACAAGAAACGTGGTACGATTCTTATCGTAGAAGACAATAATGAAATCCGCCATTATCTAAGTAGCGGACTTGCCGAACTTTTTAATACACTGGAAGCTGGAAATGGTGAAGAAGCCCTGGAAAAGCTGAAAGAGAATGAAGTGGACATTATTGTGACTGATGTCATGATGCCTGTGATGGATGGTATCAAGCTATGCAAGAATGTGAAGCAGAATATCCGTACCTGTCACATTCCTGTGATTATCCTGTCTGCCAAAAGCGAAACCAAAGATCAGATGGAAGGCCTGCAAATGGGCGCGGATGATTATATCCCGAAACCATTCTCGCTGGCTATCCTGACTACGAAGATACAGAATATGATGCGGACCCGCAGGCGTATGCTTGAACGGTATTCCAAATCTCTGGAAGTGGAACCGGAAAAGATTACGTTCAACGCCATGGATGAAGCTTTATTGAAACGTGCCGTTGCCATCGTAGAAAAGAATATGGATAATATTGAATTCTCTACCGACGAGTTCGCCAGAGAAATGAATATGAGCCGTTCTAATCTGCACCTCAAATTGAAAGCTATCACAGGTGAATCGACTATCGACTTTATACGCAAGATTCGTTTCAATGAAGCGGCAAAACTACTGAAGGATGGCCGCTATACAATAGCAGAGGTCAGCACAATGGTAGGATTTAATACGCCGTCTTACTTTGCTACGAGTTTCAAAAAGTATTTCGGATGTTTGCCTACAGAGTATATTAAGAAGGCAAAGGGATAAACAACTAGAGAGGTAAATCCAAAAATATTATGATTTTTACGGAATCCAATCCATAAAAATCATAATATTTTTGGATTGGAAGAAAAAAAGCTTGAAATTTGTTCTTAAATAAAAGAGGTCAATTATGATAGCAAGAATATTAGAACAAACGATTCAAGAAAAATTAGGGCAAGGCAAGGCCATTATAATAATGGGACCTCGCCAAGTTGGGAAAACCACTTTGCTAAAACAGATGTTTACAGACAGCAATGATATTCTCTGGCTGAACGGAGATGAACAAGATACCCGTAGCCTATTCGAGAACATATCGGCAACCCGCCTGAAATATATATTCGGGCAAAAAAAAATAGTTATAATTGATGAAGCACAACGTATCGAAAATATAGGATTACGTCTGAAATTAATTACCGATCAGATAAGTGACATCCAATTAATTGCTACAGGAAGTTCCTCTTTTGACTTAGCTAACAAAGTTAATGAACCTCTTACCGGAAGAAAATGGGAATATAAAATGTACCCGCTTTCTTTCAAAGAAATGGTCAACCATCATGGGCTACTAGATGAGAAGCGTCTCATCCCCCATCGTCTGGTGTATGGTTATTATCCAGATGTCGTTACACATCCCGGTTCAGAAAGCGAAATACTAAAACAGCTTTCCGATAGCTACTTATATAAAGATATCCTGGACTGGGAGCATATCAAGAAGGCTGATAAGATTATGAAACTTCTTCAGGCATTGGCCTTTCAAATTGGCTCAGAAGTTTCTTATAATGAATTAGGGCAATTGTGTGATCTCGATCCCAAGACAGTGGAACGCTACGTGATATTACTCGAACAATCATATATAATCTTCCGGCTGAGTTCATTCAGCAGAAATCTAAGAAATGAGTTAAAAAGCAGCAGAAAAATATATTTCTATGATAATGGAATACGCAATGCTGTAATCGCTAATTTCTCGTTGGCGGAAACTCGTTCAGACATAGGAGCTTTATTCGAAAACTTCCTCGTTTCAGAACGTATCAAATACCTCCAATATAACCGTTTATGGCATAATACATGGTTTTGGCGCACAACAGCTATGCAGGAAATTGATTTAATAGAAGAAGGAGATGGTAAACTAATGACTTATGAATTTAAATGGAATCCTAAACGCTCCGCCAAATTCCCCAAAGCTTTTTCAGACAATTATCCTGAAGCAACTTTCACCGTGATTACTCCTGACAATATAGAAGAATTTCTATTGTAGGTACAAGGTGAAAGTTTGTACATAACAAACAACCCTAATGTATAAGACAGTACTTTTCTTTTTTCAGTAAGGTTTTGATCTAAATTCATAGTTACAAAGATTAATCTAGTGCAATAGTCTTTTTAATATTTCTTCTTGGAGCTATTATTTTCTTCGTTCCCTAATAAATTTGCGTTCCACTTAAGTGGAGCGATAGTTCAACTTAAGTGGTTCTATCGTTCGACTTAAGTGGAACGCAAACTAGAATGTAGAGCTAATTATTATTTATAGAAGATAGGAAACTAAACACAGTATTAAGACAGCTTATCTCTTATTGATTATTGACAACTAGCGTTTAGTTCGTCTCCGTACCGTTCCCCTCCCATATCAAAATGAATTAGTTCATTTCATAAATGAATAGGATGAAGGTTACATTATGATGTATAAAAAGCTTAATATCAGCCTAAAAACCGTTTTTCTAAACATTATTAATATATGATTCAACAATATTAATATCAAAAAATCATTTTTTGAACAAAGTGTGAACAAGACGGATTAGCATTTATAAATAAACAGACTACATTTGTAAACAGTAAAATATAACTTTTAATAATTAAAACCTAATAAAGTATGAAGAACATCTTCTTTATTTGTATGTTCGGTCTGCTAGCATTTGCCGGATGCTCAGACAACGAGGAGGAAATATTGACTGGAGGCAATATAGACATAGATATGCTTCCTCCTAATCAACCTAATGATGTGATCGATGAAAAACTATTTGCAGTTATCAATCTTGATTATCCAGGACTGGAAAAAGCTAAAGAATTTTATAATTCAGGGAAATACTACTATGCAGTAAATGAATTATTAGAGTATTACAGAAATCGGACAAGTGTCATCAACCCTAACATTCAATTGATGAACACACCAATTACGGCATCTGAACTAAATATAGCTGACCAAGCATTAGAAAACAGATTTTATGTTAGAGGATTTGCAGAGCGAGTTGAGGATGGAAAAGAAATCTATTATTCTTTTACTAAAGATAATAAAATAGACTGGTCGTTCATTCCCAGTAAAGTCACTGACCAAGAATTTAAATATCAGATTCATCGCCATCAATGGATGCTTCCACAAGCAAAAGCCTATCGCACAAGTCGTGATGAAAAATATGCAGAATCATGGATCAATGTTTACTCGGATTGGCTTAAGACTTTTCCTTATGAAGAAGGAACAACATTCCCCGAAGAAGGAGGAAAAGAGAATGATGTTGATTATCAATGGAAAGGTTTACAGGTAGCTGAAAGAGTTATCTCACAGATAGATATCATGACTTATTTCATTCAATCTAAAAATTTCACGCCAGAATGGCTCTCTGTTTTCTTGACAGCATTTGCCAAAGAAGTAGAATGTATTCGTTTGAATTATTATAAAGAAGGTAACATTTTGGTTACCCAAGCACAAGCTGTAGCAATGGCAGGCATACTTATGCCTGAGTTCAAGAATGCCAATGAATGGCTATCAGAAGGTTCTCAGAAACTAGGAGAACAAATAGATAAACAGTTCCTTGCAGATGGAGTACATTACGAATTTGACATTAGCTACCACGTTGGTGCCATCTCTGATTTTTATGAAACTTACAGAGTAGCTCAATTAAATAATAAAGCTGGCGGATTTCCGGCAGGATACCTTGAGAAGTTAAAATTACCAGCTCATTTTGTCATGGATATCACTTATCCTAATTACAGTGTAGAAAACTTTAATGATACCCGTTCCAGTCGTTTAGGAAAAAGTGTACTTATTAAAAATTTCAAAAAGTATGCAGAAATGTTCCCGGATGATCAAGAAATACAATGGATGGCTTCAGAAAGGCAAAGTGGATCCACACCTACTTATTTACAAAAAGCTTATACAAATGGAGGATATTATATTCTGCGTAATAAATGGGATGACCAATCTATGATGATGATCCTAAAAAACAACAATAATCCTAATAATAAATATCACTGTCAACCAGATAACGGTACATTTAGTTTATATAAAAAAGGACGTAATTTCTTCCCTGACGCAGGGTCATACGCATACAGTGGGAGCGATAGAGAGACCTATCGCGGAACAGCCAGACATAACACGTTAACCATAATGAGTAAAACAATACCTGATGATAGTATGAAAGGGAAATTGCTTCAATTAACAACAAAGACGGATGAAGCAACATCCTACGATGTCTTGGTTACTGAAAATCCGACATATACTGTTTCAGGTGAAAAACATCTGAATTTGACCCATCGCCGTTCTGTATTTTTTGTTAATCAAAAGTTCTTTGTGATAGTAGATGAAGGATATGATACCACAGCAGACCATAACAGTAACATCAATGTGAATTTTCATTTATGTCCTATTGAAAACGCATCGAGCGATGTCGTAATAGACGAAGGACAAAAAGACAGCCATATTTACGGTGCACATACGGCTTTTAGCGACAATAACAATATCATGCTTAGAACCTTTGTTGAAACAGCCAACGATTATAGCGCATCCGTAAAAACGACTAATACTTCTAATGATATAGGACAAAAAACCGAACGTAAAGGTTATCAAGTTACCATACGTAAACCTAAAATAGTAAATGGTGCTGCAAGATTCATTAGCATAATTTATCCAATTAATGATGGCGCGGAAGCAGCAAACATCAACATGACAGCCACATTTACAGATATAGCAGATGATGAAGCCGCTGGAACATTCCATGCAAATGGAACATCAGTAAAAGTAATTATTGATAATAAAGAATATAATTTATCATACACACTTAATTAATATATCTAAGAAATGAAACATGCATTATTAAAAACCAAATCAAGGCTTATAATGAGTCTGATGATAGTTATAATGAGTGTAGTTTATACATCTTGTGATGATACAGAAACTACCGATTCTACTAAATTCACAATATTCTACTCAGGTATGACTGATATAGGTCCTTCGATGAGTGGAAGAATTAGTAGCCCAACTTATAAAGGAAATACACCTTCTGATTTTGCTATAACCAAAGTAACTTTAAAAGGTGAAGCCTATTCCGGAGATTGTTTTACTATCGACCCTAATGATGGATTCATATCTATAAATAGCACCAAAGATATGCAAGTTGGCCTATATAAATTATCCATATCATGCATATCCGGAGGGAATTATTATGAATTTAAAGATATTGTAGAAATAAACTTCTTGAAGGCCGTCCCCGATGGAATTACAGTGGAACCCAACAAACTCCAAGTCAAATATAATGATATTATTGATGAAACAAGTGAAGTAGAACTACCAACAGCGCAAGTCAAGACAGATGGAGATCATGTAACCATTACCAACTATGAGATAGCCAAAAGTGACTATTCAAAATACTTCGACATCACTAAAAGTGGAAAAATAAGTATTATCAAAGGTAGCGCAGCACTTCTTCCCGGTATTTATAATATCTCATTAAAACTAACAACCGGAGCTTCTTCTGAAGATGAAGGAATATTTGAGAATGCACTAGAAATAAATGTCACGTCAGCACCTTTTGGTTTGGAGTACACTCCTAACGAAGATATACTAGAAGCTGAAAACGACAAAAGTGGAAAGACCTCATTTCAGAGTAATGCGCCTGCACTTAAAGGTTCATTAGAAGGAATAGAATATTCTATAAAAAATATTACCCCTACAACAGATAAAATTAAAATAGATCCAACTACCGGAGTTCTTTCCGTTGACAAAGACCACGGATTGCAAAGTGGGAATAACTATGTCATCTCAATACATGTTAAAAACAATTTTGGAGAAGAAGATTTCAATAATGCATTTACACTACAAGTCGTAGAATATATTGAGCCAATTTCAGGATTCGAATATGAAACAAGTATTGATAAATATCAATATTCAAAGTTCACCATTAATCCTAAGGAAGGGTTGAAAGGAGATAATATCCAATTCAGCTTGATTAATGAACCGGATGCATTAAAGGGGCAGATAGAATTTGACGCCCAAACTGGAACAATCTCTGTAGAAAAAGGGAATACTATTCCACAAGGAAATTATTCACTTACCGTGAGAGCTACTAACTCTAAAAACGCAGAAAATCCTGCAGATGCAACATTTACTCTGAATATCATTGAGAATCCTAATTACTTCACTGATATTCGTTATGGAAACAACATTGATGTACCAGAAGAAAATAATGCTAATCAATTTAGAATTACAGAAGATAATGAAGCTAATGCGGATGCTACATTAAAAGGCTTCACTTTCCCAAGTCCACAAACAGGGCTTAAAGGGGATGTATCGGTCGCATGGAGCATCAAGAACGGAAATAAATGCGACAACTTAACAATCGATAGCAATACAGGAAAAATCAGTTTCAATCAAGAAGCTACATGGCCCGCAGATAACAAGGGAGTCAAAGCAAATACAATAGGATTTTGTTATGTTACAGCAACAGCCGGAACAGATAAAGATAGCCAGATATCTCAAACAACTCTTGTATTTATTCATTATGACTTAAAAGCAAATAATGGAGTACATATCCATTATAATCCTTTTGTCTTCCAAGCTGATCCTAAAAATGGTGGTAATTCAACTGTTCCGTTGGTTACAGTTAACGGAACAACTACAACTTCTAATTTCGCATTAGATTACCGCCGTTCATTTAACTACTATCCCACAGAAGGTACTTTAGTAAAAGGAGCACCCGCAACTGCCGGTTCATTCTTAAATGAACTATGGACTACATATTATAAAGCTATGGATATAAAACTATCAACCGGGTCTAGAAATCCGATGTCATATTACGGCAGCGTATACGATATGAGCCATAGTAAGAAATTACCTAATCAATCGGATAGACTATCCGTAGCATTAGCCTATGTCGTTCCTAATGACCTGACTATACATATCAGTCCGAATATCTGGAAAAATAGTAAAGGAGAATATGCTAATGGAATTATGGTTGGAGAAATGACTTTCCTTACAAATGTCACCGTTGATACAAAAGAAACCGGAGATTTATTAAAAGATGGAAAGAAAATAGCACCTATCATTATATGGTTTGACAAAAAATTTATTAAATAATGAGCAAAACATCATTAACTATGTATAATACAATCACTAAATCAATAAAACTAAGAGGGTATATCACCCTCTTAGCACTGATTTTCACAATCAGCCTACAAGCCCAGAATATAACTGTAAAAGGTGTTGTTGTAGATGAAACAGACACTCCGCTTATCGGAGCAACAGTTATGGTAAAAGGTGCATCTACTGGAGCTATTACTGACTTCGACGGAAACTTTACGTTAACAACCTCAAAAGGTTCAATAATATCTTTCTCATATATTGGATATAAAACCCAAGAGATTAAATATACCGGACAATCTCCTATGAATGTTAAAATGGTACCAGATAATAAAACTTTAGACGAAGTTGTTGTTGTCGGATATGGTTCCATGAAGCGAGGTGATTTGACAGGTTCTGTTGCATCCGTCGCTTCCAAAGACATTGAAGGCTATAAAAGCAGTTCTGTTATGGGGGCTTTAGGAGGACAAATTGCCGGAGTACAAATTACCCAAACTGACGGTACACCGGGAGCTGGATTTAATATCAACATCCGTGGTGTAGGTACTTTAACAGGAGATGCTTCTCCACTTTATATCGTAGATGGTTTTCAAGTAGATAATATCGATTATTTATCGAACTCCGATATTGAATCTATAGAAGTTTTAAAAGATGCCTCCTCTGCCGCTATCTACGGTGCGCGCGCAGCCAATGGGGTGGTTATGGTTTCCACCAAGTCAGGTAAAGTAGGACGCCCTGTAATTAACTACAACGGCTCTGCAAGTTATCGTAAGATTTCAAAAATGTTAGATGTACTTTCTCCTTATGAATTCGTTAAATTGCAAGGAGAAATAAAAACCGAATATGCAAATTCCTACTATAAATCAGGAAATGATGATAATGGAATTCCTTATCTTTATCAATCAGCGGAAGATTATATCGGAATGAAAGGAGTAGACTGGCAAGAAGAGACTTTCAATCCGACATGGTCACAAGACCATAATCTATCCATCTCAGGCGGTAGTGATAATACCAAATATACAGCTTCATTTTCCCGTTATATTGAAAATGGTATTTTTAAGAATAGTGGATTTGATAAAACGACAGGTAAAATTCGCTTTAATCAAAAGATAACAAAAAACATCACTTTTGATACAACTGTTAATTACGCACAAACGAACCGTAAAGGTGTGGGAACTTCCGCAGACTCCGGACGTTTTAATATGTTAGCACAAATTCTAAGTGCACGTCCAACAGGTGGTCTGAAGCTGACAGATGAAGAATTATTAAATTCTGCTATTGACCCTGAAATGCTAGAGACTGGAGAAAGCCTTGCGCAAGTCAATCCTGTCATGCAAACCGAATCCGTTACTAATGATAAACGTGGAGAAATGTGGTCAGCCAATGCATCTGTTACCTGGCAAATTATTAAAGGATTAACATTTAAGACAGCTGGTACCTATAATACAACTGACAGCAGAACTGACATTTTTTACAAAACAGGTTCTAAAGAAGCATATCGTAATGGAGAAAAGCCGTATGGCCGAACTCAAATGGGACGCGACGTACGTTGGACTAATTATAATAACCTCACATGGAAACAAAAGATTAAAAAACATACTTATGATGTGATGTTAGGCCATGAAGTTTCATTCAAAAGCAGCGAATATCTATTAGGAGAAGCGATGGATTTCCCATTTGATAATCTGGGCAATGACAATTTAGGCATCGGAGCTACTCCTAGTAAAGTGAGCTCCAGCTATAGTGACAAGATGCTACTATCCTTCTTCGCCCGTGGTAACTATAATTATGACAATCGCTATTTATTAACAGCGACAATACGTGCAGATGGTTCTACTGTATTCTCCCAAAAGAATAAATGGGGATACTTTCCCTCTTTCTCAGCTGCTTGGCGTGTTTCTGAAGAAGCATTCATGAAAGATATAAAATGGTTGTCAAACTTTAAAGTTCGCTTCGGTTGGGGTACTGTCGGTAATGACCGTATTTCAAACTATTTATCATTAGATTTATATGAAGCCAGTAAATATGGAGTAGGTAATAATACAGTAACGGTATTGACACCGAAACAACTCAAAAACGCTAACCTGAAATGGGAAGGTTCCAATACCGTGAACTTAGGTGTAGATCTTGGTTTCTTTGATAGTCGCCTAAATATTACAGCAGACTTCTTTATCAAAAACACAAAAGACCTCTTGCTAGCTCAATCACTTGCACACATTACAGGTTTTAACTCACAAATGCAGAACATTGGTAAGATCCAAAATAAAGGATTTGAATTAAATGTGAACAGTATTAACATACAAACAAGAGATTTTACTTGGAATACGAACTTTAATATATCATTTATCAAAAACACATTAAAGTCACTTGCTTCCGGTGTAGATGCGATGTATGCACGTTCCGGATTCGACAGCAACTTCACCGCATATGATTACATAGCCAAAGTCGGTGAATCTTTAGGATTGATCTATGGATATGAGTTTGATGGGATCTACCAAAGTTCTGATTTTTACACAAAACCAGGCGATCCTACATTGTATTTAAAAGACGGAGTCGTTAATGACCCGCGCTATAGTACAAAAGAGCCTTTAAGACCGGGTGTAGTAAAATATAAAGATCAAGACGGAGATGGTAAAATTACAACCAAAGACCGTACTGTCATCGGTTCTGCAATCCCCAAATGGTATGGAGGTATCACCAATACACTAAATTATAAAGGGATTGACTTCAGTTTCATGCTACAATTTAATTACGGCAATGACGTTTATAATGCAACCCGTCTATATTCAACTCAATCAAGAAGCGGACGTAGAAATATGCTGGCTGAAGTAGCGGATCGCTGGAGTCCGACCAATGCATCCAATAAAGTACCTTTATATAATGGATACATTACCAATGATGTCTATTCACGTTTTGTAGAAGACGGTTCATTCCTTCGTTTGAAAAATATAACATTAGGTTATACTTTACCTAAAAAATGGACAAGTAAATTCTATGTATCCAGACTTCGTGTTTATGCTACAGGACAAAACTTATTCTGTGTTACAGGATATAGTGGTTATGATCCGGAAGTAAGTACAGCAGGGAGCAATCCGATGACTCCTGGACTAGATTGGGGTGCATATCCAAAGAGTAAAGTATTTACTTTTGGGCTTGATATTCAATTTTAATAATAAATTAAGTACAATGAAAAAGATTCTATACTATATAGCAATATCAGTAATATGTGCATTACCTTTTAATTCTTGCACATTAGACGAAGAAACCAGCACCGATGTAGAAAAGAAAAACTTTATGCGAGATGCTAAAGAGGCAGAGATTGTATTACAAGGTGTTTATCGTTCAACCATAGAAGATGGACAATATGGCTATCATTTATCTATATTGTTTAATTTAGGAACAGATATGGAGCAGGCAGAAGGAAATAGTACGGAGAACTATCGTATCATACCAGCCAATGCATTTCCTACCACTCAATCGGAAGTACAAACTACTTGGTCATCTTTGTATGCCGGTGTCTATAATGCGAATGATTTTCTAGAAAGAATCTCAAGCAAAATAAATACATACTCAGATACCGACCGTCAATTGGCCACTTTATATATAGCTGAAGCAAGAGCTTTAAGAGCTATGTTTTACTTTGAATTAGTGCGCAGATATGGTAATATTGCTCTTATGACCAATACAGAAATGTCGAAACAAGATCCAAGAACATTTGTTCAAGTAAAACCGGAAAAAGTGTATGAATTCATCGAAGATGACCTGCTTTACGCTAGTAGAATACTGCCCTATGCACAAGATGACCAATACCGCATCGATAACAGCTATCGTTTTTCCAGGGGGGCTGCTCTAGGCTTATTATCAAAAGTTTACGCCACATGGGCAGGATATCCTGTATATGATGAGTCAAAATGGGAAGAAGCCGCTAAAACCGCGCGTACTTTAATAGAATCCGGCAAACATGCTCTTCTATCTGATTACGAACAATTATGGAAAAACACTTGTAACGGGGTTTGGGACCCAACAGAAAGCTTGATCGAAATATCATTTTACTCCCCTACCGTTTCAGGAAACAGTGACCCTGTAGGCCGTATTGGAAAATGGAATGGAGTTAAAACCACATCAATCGCAGGACAGCGTGGAAGTTGCGCAGGAAATGTGAAAGTGGTGCATACTTTCGTAACAGAATGGCGTGAACATCCTCAAGACTTACGCTGCGCTCTTTCCGTTGCCAATTATAAATACGATGATGATAAAGTACTTTGGACAAAAGGAAAAAATGATACCGATTATTCTGCTAAAGAAAAAGACAAAGACCCCACTAAAGGACAAAAAGAAAAACAAAATTATACACCTGCTAAATGGGACATTGAAAAATATGTAACCACCAGTAAATTAATCAATAACGATAAATCAAATGTTAATTGGTATTTCCTACGTTATGCAGATGTACTTTTACTTTACGCAGAGGCTTTGAATGAATGGAAACATGGACCTACTGATGAAGCTTATGAAGCGATCAATATGGTGCGCCGTCGTGGATTTGGTAATCCTAGTAAGACGAGTATTTGTGATTTAAAAGATTTAAATGAAGAAGATTTTCGTAAAGCAGTCTATCAAGAAAGAGCTTATGAGCTGGCTTTTGAAGGACACCGCCGCATGGATTTAATCCGCTGGGGAATATATTATGAAACTATTCAAAAAACATACAATGATTTGCTTAACTGGTGGACTGCGGAAACTGAATTTAATTATGTTGTTTACAGACATACTGTAAAAGGTAAGCATGAACTATTTCCCATTCCACAAAGAGACATGGACTTGATGATTAAATTTAATCAAAATCCGAATTGGGAATAGTCCTCATTCTCTCCAATATGCCTTAATTAGGGCATATTGGAGAAATTTAAAACCTTTTTCAACAAAATCAAAACTTAAAAAGCAGAGTTCAAACTCCTTTTGGACAATCCTGCAACACAAAGTTAAGCCTTTCCACTACTTTTGTATCAGTTACAAAACTTCTAAAAACAATCACTTAAAATGAATAACATGAAAAAGAA
>OGJI01002571.1_pt1 | contig 16138 bp, 17 predicted proteins | sample 1572031 | NCBI WGS metagenome assembly OGJI01 (sample SAMEA2582119, study PRJEB24529) | metagenome | biome: Human gut stool | place: China | collected 2011
GTGGGTTCGAATCCCGCCTCCCCAGCCAACACCCTGATATCAGGGTGCTATACGGTTCATTAGCTCAGATGGCAGAGCACTTGACTTTTAATCAAGGTGTCCGGGGTTCGATTCCCCGATGAGCCACCAAAAAAGAGAAGCATTTGTTGCTTCTCTTTTTTATTTTATATTGATTATTATCGTTGCGTTGTTAAAAAAATATAAACACCTAAAAACCTATTCTGTAAAAACTGCTAAAGCGCTTCATAATGAATATAAAATAATTGCGTATGAAAAGAACACTAATATAATAAGCGTTGCCGATTATGTTCAGCCAAGCGAAACCGGCCAAGAGCACTTAACCGCTCAGGGACATGAAATTCTTGCAAATGCAATATTCAATGCAGTTGTAAGCGCAAGTATTGTGTGATTTATGATGACGAGATGAACGCAAATATTACAAGAGATGAAGCATTAAAGCTTTTGAATGTGGCAGGCTGTTCATATGATTTATTAAATACGGCTCAGAACTTCTTGGTTTGGATTTGAATAAGCTTTTTGATGAAACCATACTTGCTATGCGTTCATGTGAAAATGACGTTAAAAGCGAACTTGAAACACTTTATTTAAAAGTTTAATAACTATAAATAAAGCCATTCAGTCTTTTTCAGATTGAATGGCTTTATTTGAATTATTCTACAGTTTGATTTTTATGTAATTCTTTTATTTACCCCAAACCTCTTCGGCGATTTCTTTAACAAGCTTTAATTTTGCCCATTGCTCCTCCTCGGTAAGCTTGTTGCCTATTTCGCAGGAGGCAAAGCCGCATTGCGGGCTTAAGCAAAGTCTGTCAAGATGAATATATTTAGCCGCTTCATATATCCTTTTAATAACCTCGTTCTTGTCCTCAAGCTTGGGTGACTTGGTTGTGATTAAGCCTAAAACTACCTTTTTGTCAGCAGATACCTTTGCAAGCGGCTCAAATGAGCCCGAACGTTCGTCATCATATTCAAGAAGAAGTGCGTCAACATTTTCTCTTGCAAATACATAGTCTGCCACAGGGTCGTATGCACCGCTTGAAAAATATGTTGAATGATAATATATTATGTAGCAATACTAAAATTGCAAAAAACATAATAAATATATCTTCAGATGACGTAGACTATCCAGAAAAATATTTTGATATGTGGAGAATTTATTTATTAAAATAATCATTTATTTTATCTATATTCAAATATTGTTGCAATGAATGCAGTGATGGGAGCTGTTGTCATAAGTAGTGTTGGAAGTAAATTTACAGATTTATTAAAGTTGAGTTCAAAAGTATCTCGTAAACTAGGAACTACAGGTATTGGATTAAAATATTTAAGATTTTTTGTGGGAGGAATGAAATTTTTCATTAATGCAATAGTAAAAAAATTAACAAGAAAATCTGGGGAGTCTTGGTATAAAGCAGCAAGGAGATGGTTAGGTATATGAAAAAAATAGTTGGAATTTTTATTATAGTTGCGGATATAATCTTTACATTATTTATGTTTTATACTTCAAAAAAAACGCGGTAGATTTGTTATCAGATGCATTTGACATATTACCCATAACAATAGCGTTATTACTTTTTGCACTTGTTTTAATAAGTATAAAGTAGTGCTATGATATTAAAATGTAAAACCGTTACAAGGGAATTATTGTGATTATGTTGAAATATGTCACATAAAGTAGCTATTTATCCTGAAACTAGTGAAGGTAAAAAAGAAGTATATTATAAATGTTATTTCAAAATTGTTAGAGATATATTAGCAATGAGAAAAAGCATTTGTATATAATGAAACAAAGAGAGATATTGACTTTTTTAATAAAGAAAGGTGAGAGCTGGTTTAAAGCTATCAAAAGGTTTGTATCATATGCAACAAGTAAAATATAAAATAATAGGAATAATTATTAGTATTATTTGTATAGCATTGATGAGTATAATTATTTATGATTGCAAAGAGAGAGTAAAGAAAGAAAAACAACTATAGTCGGATTAATTATAGGGGTGATTCTAATTATATATTCATAAACAGTAAATAGACATTGATTATAATGGACAAAAATAATTAGCTAATATAATAACAATAGTGCCTATGTAATAACTTTAGTATAGGGGTATAGAAAAAAAGGATTTTATTATCTGCAGAATGGTGGTAAAAAATGGTAGATATTTGTGTTGTAAAAAGAATGTTATCTGAAAAATACAAAATATGTAATGACAAATCGAAGTTATGTATTACGCAGAATATAGAAGTGGAGTTTCTGGAAAATGAAATCACAATAATGTGTTGGAATTTTGAATATGTGTACTATTCCTTTGACTACCGTAGTGAGAAAGAAATGTTTGAAAGTATAAATTCTTTTATTGAAACACTTATAGATAGACCTGTTAAGATAAAAGAATATTATTACAAAAATAAGTTATATAAAAGAACTTTAAATCAACAAGATGATAAAGGTGTTTGGAAAAAAATAGGAAGTTCAAAGCGATTTTCGATTATTTTCAAAAGAAAAAATATAAAAATGGTTGAAAAAATATTCAAAAATAAAAAAGAGGAACGTTATGAATGTTACATTGAAGGGAAACGGTGAAAAAATTATTTGTATACAACAAAAAGAACAAAAAGTAATATATAACGGAGAAAATACTCTAATAGATAACAGAATGCCGATTTCTCTTTCGTCTGTCAATACGAAAACAATAGAATTATTTTATTGTATATGTAAATTTCCGCTACGATTAATAGTAGCAATATTTGATATAGTATTTATATATGGATTATAGATTGTTGCATAATTTTTGCTTTAATAGTGAAAATATCATTAGAGTATCATAAATTTTGCAATATCAAAAGACAACTCAATCTACAAAAAAAGAATAAGAATGGGTTTGTAAATTATTAAATTAGAATAAAAAGAATAAAGAACCCTGTGTTGTACCGATTCGATGTACAACACAGGGTTTTGTTTATTATAAAGCACCAAGTGTTTCAATTGCTTTGTTTGCAAGTATTTCGTCAAAGTGTTCCATATAGAAAAGTTCTTTGGCATATGTTGGATTCTCACGAACTCCGTGCTCAGTAAGAATACTGTATATACGGTTAAGTTTCTTACCCTGTGAAGCTTCAACACATAGAGATAAGTAATACTTGTCATTGAATGGTGACTTGTATACTGAACTGTCACCTTTAAATGTTGGAGCAATCAATCTTGAAACATCAATTACCTGGCTTAAACTGTCGAATATATAAATGCTATACAACAATGAATCATCGTTGTCATCTTTCTTGTCATTAGCGGAAGCGTCAATATCTTCCATGTCATCATCAAATTCTTCGAAATCTGTAAGGTCCATATCGGAATCTTCTAAGCGTGAAAGAATACCGTCTTTCATCTCCTTAGAAAAGAATTTTGAGAGATGTTCTTCGGTTTCGGAAGGATTCTCAACCTTGGTTATAACAAGGACGATGGTTTCAGGAGAAACAGGTATTGCTTCTACCATTAGTGGGATGTCATTGACCTCAAAACCGAAATCATCATTAGCCTGCTGCATCATATCCTGAAAAAGTTCACGGGTTTTGCCTGTTCCGTAAGCCAATTCACTAAGTTTAATGTTGCGGTCAGCTAAGTCTTCCTTACTCAGAGTGCAACGAATCTGATTATCATTGATTTTTTCAATTTTCATAAAAATCACCTCTCTATCATTAGATTCGTGTAAATTCAAAATAATTAAACAACTATTTCTTGCTATTAGTATATCCAATATCTTAAATAGTGTAAAGTTATTAAGGTAGTAAAATCTTACAAATTGTAGTAAATAAAGCTTTTATGTAAAAAAATATATAAAAAACAAGTATTTGCAAAATAAAAAATTGCTGTAAAACAAAAATCCAAAATAACATTATCCCAATTGCATAAGCAAATATGAAATAAGACCTTTTAATACTGTAATATAATATATATACGAAAAAAATGTACGAAATATTACAATTTTTTGAAAAATAATGAATTAAGACAAAAAACTATTTGAAAAATAATTGAAAAGTACATTCAATATGTGTATAATAGAGACACGGATAATACGAATACGGAAATGTACACATAATAACAACTGTTTAACTTAATATATATCACAAGGCATTGACCGCCTATTTAGTTAATATAGTTAGATTTATTATGGAGTTTCCCTAAGAACGAGAAAGAGTCATATTTTGTGGCTCTTTTTTCATTAATAAAAATTATGAAAAAATTTATATTAATGAAAAAACCTATCGTGGATATTTATTCTTTTTTTATGTTGAATGTGGTATCATAGTAGATAGACATTAGCTTAAGGAGGATTTTTGATTTGAGAAAAACTATAAATAAACTATTTTTGATTATAACCGTAATATCAGCACTTCTGCTAACTACAGGATGTGACTTGTTTATAAAGACTAACAAGGGGCAGGTTGACCAGAAATGGTACATGGGACTTACCTACGAGGATGACAACGGCAACGACACGGATTACACAATAGGGACAGATGGAACTATTGCAGCAGTGGCTTTGGAAGATGGATATGGCGATGAGTTCGGAATTATAAAGGGCGAGGAAGCTTACCTTAATATCAACACCATTATAAAAAATATTGACAAAAGATTTTATGTGGACGCAACCAACAATCTTGTAATGTTTACTGACGCCACAAAAACTTACAAAACTAAAATAGGTGGTAAGACAATAAATGAAACTGAAAATACAGACTATGTTATTTCTTTTATGGACGGAAAAAATTGCTATGTTAATGTAAAGTTTGTTAAGAAATACGTGGACTTTGATTATAAAGTTGTGAAGGCGGAGGGAAAATCTCCTGCAAGAATTGTTCTTAAATACACATCAGGCGAGAAAAATCAGATGACTGTTAAGAGTAACATTGAAATGCGTACAAAGGCAGATTACCAGAACCTTATTGTAACTACTTTGAAGAAAAATACCAAGGTTACAGTATTGGAAGAAAGCGGCGACTGGACAAAGGTTGGAACTGACGACGGTTTTATGGGCTATGTGCCTGCAAAAAAATTAAAAGATAAAGAAACAAAGAAGACTGATTTTAAATCTGACGCAGATACATATACACATGTTTTGATGGATAAAAAGATTAGTTTAGGTTGGAATGCAATAACGAATCTGACTGCTAATGGCAATTTGGAAACAATAATCGAACATACAAAAGGTTTAAATGTTATTTCTCCAACATGGTATTCTTTGTCTGACAATAAAGGCAACTTAAGATCATATGCTTCAGCAACTTATGTTGAAAAAGCTCACAGCAAAGGGCTTAAAGTATGGGCTTTGGTTAATGATTTTGGAACTCAGGACAAGGCAAGCAAGGAATACACGAAGAAAGTGTTAACAGATACTACTAAGAGAGAAAATCTTGTTGATAACATTATGACAAACATAAAAGATTATAATCTTGATGGCATTAACATTGATTTTGAGTTTATTAATAAGGATGTTATTAACAGTTATTTGCAGTTTTTGAGAGAACTTTCAATTGAATGCAGAAAAGCAGGAAAGGTTCTTTCAATAGATAATTATGTGCCATCATCAGGCTCAGAATATTACGACATTGCACATCAGTCTTTGGTTGCAGATTACATTATTATAATGAGTTACGATGAGCATTACGCAGGAAGTAAGGAAGCAGGTTCTGTTTCATCAATGACTTTCACGGAAAAAGCCGTAAGCGATGCCATTGCTTTAACAGGTGATGCGTCAAGAGTAATTAACGGTATGCCTTTCTACACAAGAGCTTGGATTACAACTCCTGCAACTGATGGCAAAAAGGGCGAAGGCGTTTATGTGGAAGATGCAACTAATGGCAATTACTACCTTTCAAGTCAGGCAATTACAATGGATAAAGCTAAAGAACTTTACACCAATGCAAAAGTAAAGCCGACATTCGATGAAACAACAGATCAGAATTTTGTTTCATATGAAAAGGGAGACAGCACAGTGAGCATTTGGCTTGAAGATGCTACATCCGTAAAATCAAGACTTGATATTATGGAAAAATACAAGCTTGCAGGTGCAGCTTACTGGAGATTAGGTCAGGAAACAGACAGCATATGGGATACAATTTATCCGTATTTCAAATAGGATGTTTTTACAAACTAATCTAAATAAGGATGAAAAGGATAATCGGAAATCGTTTATTAAAAAGTGATTTTCGCAATGACTATTTATGAGTGGTAAGGTTAACGATTTAAATAAAGATATTAGCAACAATGTTGATTTAGAAGAAAGTTATGATTCTAAGAAAGCTAATAAGTACATGAAAGAAGCAATTAAGCAGGCTAAGAAAGCTGCTTCAATAGGTGAAGTGCCAATTGGCTGTGTAATTGTTTATCAGGACAATATAATAGGTCGTGGTTACAATCGAAGAATGGTTGACAGGAACACGTTATCTCATGCAGAGCTTAACGCAATAAAGAAAGCCGGCAAGAAACTTGATGACTGGCGCCTTGATGATTGCGAATTGTATGTAACTACTGAGCCTTGCCAAATGTGTGCAGGTGCCATAGTTCAGGCAAGAATTAAAAAAGTCTACATAGGTTGTATGAATCCAAAGGCAGGTTGTGCCGGTTCTATTATGAATCTTCTTCAGGTTGATAAATTTAACCATCAGGTCGAAATCGAAAAAGGTATACTTGAAGAAGAGTGCAGTAATCTGCTGAAAGATTTTTTTAGAAATTTGAGAAAAAAGCAGAAGGATGAATAACCAATATGCATAGTAAACATATTGGTTATTTGTAGAAAGATGCAAAAAAGATTGAACAGAAAGAACAGAGAACGTTGTCTGAAAAGTTAGGCAAAAAATTCAAAATCTTTATTGACAAAGAAAATTAGTATAAGGTATACTATATTTCTGACCGACAGTTGTCGGTACTAAATTTGATATAACATTTCCGCGCAGCCGGGAAGATAGCGGCGTCCTGTACCTGCAATCCGCTACAGCAGGGGTGATGGTCGGCCTCGGGTTTATTTTGTAGGGCTGCCCTTTATAAGTGATGTTGACGTTTGGGTCTTATGCAATGGAATCCTGTGAACCGTGTCAGGTCAGGAATGAAGCAGCACTAAGCAGATCATTTCATGTGACATGAGGAAGCCTAGACCGAGTTAACTGTAAAGGTAACGCTTATGGAATACTCACAAAGCAGATCGCGCGGATTTAATAATTAATAAAAAGGTGAAACACAGAAAGAATTGTGTTTCACCTTTTTAAATGCCAAATTACCAAAATATATTGCTTGTAACCATTTCCAGTTTATTATATAATAAACTCCAAAGGTGTAAAAGGGCTTACAATGCCCTTGGAATCCATAGCAGTTACTTTTAGGAAAGGAGATATTATGTCTTATACAGCATTATATAGAAAGTTTCGACCTTCAACATTTGATCAGGTTAAGGGACAGGACCACATAGTTCAGACATTAAAGAATCAGATTAATGCCAACCGTATCGGACATGCCTATCTTTTTTGTGGAACAAGAGGAACTGGTAAAACAAGTGTGGCAAAGATTTTTGCCAAGGCTGTCAACTGTGAGCATCCCGTTGATGGAAGCCCTTGTAATGAATGTGAAACATGTCGTGGAATAACCAATGGAAGTGCCATGAATGTTATTGAAATCGATGCGGCATCCAATAACGGTGTGGATAACATTAGACAGATTCGAGATGAAATACAATATTCGCCTTCAAGTGGTAAGTACACAGTGTATATCATCGACGAGGTACATATGCTTTCCATAGGTGCTTTTAATGCATTATTAAAGACACTTGAAGAACCGCCGGCATATGTTATTTTTATTTTGGCTACAACAGAGCCACATAAAATACCTATAACAATATTGTCACGTTGTCAGAGATATGACTTTAAGAGAATATCAATAGACACAATTGCGGCAAGATTGTCCGAATTAATGGAAAAAGAATCAATTGAGGTTGAGGACAAGGCCATAAGATACGTTGCAAAAGCAGCAGACGGTTCAATGCGTGATGCCTTAAGTCTTTTAGATCAATGCATTGCTTTTTATTTGGGACAGAAGTTAACATATGACAATGTGCTTGACGTTCTTGGTGCTGTAGATAATGAAATATTCAGCAGACTTACAAGAAGTGTAATTGATTCAGATGTAGCAACAAGCCTTAATATTCTGGATGAAATAATTATGCAGGGCAGAGAGCCGGGACAGTTTGTTAACGATTTTATATGGTATTTAAGAAATCTTATGTTAATTAAGACATCAGATGATGACGAAATAATGGAAGTAATTGATGCGTCAGCAGAAAGAATAGAAGCTTTGAAAGAAGAAGCACAGATGGTTAATGTAGATGTTATTATGCGATACATTAGAATCCTTTCAGAACTTTCAGGACAAATCAAATATTCGTCACAAAAACGTGTTTTAATAGAGATTGCATTAATAAAGCTTGCAAAGCCGGCAATGGAAAGAGACGTAAGCTCGCTTAATAACAGAATCGCTATTTTGGAAAAGAAAATAGAAGAAGGAAACTTTACGGTTAATGTGGGGGCAGCTCCACAGGCGGCAGGCAGTTCAGGTGCAAATCCGGAATCAAAGCCTAAAAAGGTATTTGAAAAGGCTATACCGGAAGATGTGCAGTATGTTGTGGATAACTGGGGTTCAGTTAGAAGACACATATCCAATCCGTACAAGACTTTTCTGCAGGATGCAAGATTTAGCGTAAAAGGGGAAAACACACTTTTAATAGTTTTTAATCCGGGAGCAATAGGCTACGAAGGCTGCTCGAAACCGGAAGTAATTGAGATGCTTAACACTTTGATAAGTGAAGAAATAAAGAAGCAGGTTAAAGTTGAAGTAACTATGCTTGAAAATAATCAGACTTTCAGCGATTACTATCAGGAAGTCGTAAGCAAAATAAACATGGACATTGAAGAGGAGGATTTTTAAAATGGCAAAGCGAGGAGGATTTCCGGGAGGAATGCCTGGAAACATGAATAATATAATGAAACAGGCTCAGAAGATGCAGAAGCAGATGGAGCAGGCACAGGCAGAATTAGAAAGTTCAGAATATACAGCAACATCAGGTGGTGGAGCTGTTGAAGTGACTATTTCAGGCACAAAAGAAATAACAAAGATTAAATTAGATCCTGAAGTAGTAGATCCTGATGATATAGAAATGTTAGAAGATCTTGTTATGGCGGCAGTTAACGAAGCTATCCGTAAGATGGATGAAATGTCAACACAGAAGATGTCGAAGATAACAGGCGGGTTAGGTGGACTTTTCTAGAAAGAGGTAAGCACAGTGGATTACTACAGTGGTTATATAACAAAACTAATCGAAGAATTATCAGGGTTGCCGGGAATAGGACCTAAAACAGCAGGGAGACTTGCTTTTCATATTTTGGATATGCCAAAAGAACAGGTTGAAAGTCTGGCAAATTCTATGATAGACGCAAAGAAGAATGTAAGATATTGTAAGTGTTGTTACACTCTTACAGACCAGGATATTTGTCCAATATGTAGTAGTAAGGAAAGGGACCACAAGACCATTATGGTAGTGGAAACAACAAAGGATATGGCTGCATATGAGAAAATAGGTGAATACAAGGGCGTTTATCACATTCTTCACGGAGCAATTAATCCCATGGCGGGTATTGGCCAGAATGACATTAAGCTTAAAGAATTGTTTGAGCGTTTGAAGGACGATGTTAATGAAGTAATTATTGCAACTAATTCAAGCGTGGAGGGCGAGGCTACAGCTATGTACATTACAAAGGTCATAAAGCCACTCGGAATAAAAGTTACAAGAATAGCAAGTGGTGTTCCCGTAGGTGGGGACTTAGAATATGTGGACAACGTTACTTTGCTTAGGGCTCTTCAGGGAAGAGTTACAGTTTAGAATTGACAAAGGAATGAGGAAGTCAAATGGATAAAAGCGAGTACAACTTAAAAATAGAAGAGTTAAAAACAGCTATGCACGCTCACGATTTTGAAAAGGCAGTTGACGTGGCAGATTCATTGGATATCAAAAAAATCCGTGACAACAATCTGTTAAGTCTTATTGCCGACGCCTATGAATTAACAGGCGATAATGAGCAGGCTAAGAAAATATTGCTTATGGCATATGAGAATACTAACACAGGAAGACAGTTAGCATATAGATTATGCCTTATTTCCATAAAATTAAAAGAACTTGATGAGGCAAACGAATTTTATCAGGACTTTATTGAAATGGCACCAAGAGATTCGGCAAGATTTATTTTAAAATATAAAATGGCAAAAGCTAAGAAGAAGCCGGTGGAAGAATTAATAAAGATTCTTGAAGATTACGTTAACATTGACATGGAAGAAAAGTGGGCTTATGAACTTGCAAAATTATATGATATTGCAGGCGAGGGCGAGAAATGTGTCAATATGTGCGACGAAATAAGCTTATGGTTTGCGGAAGGAAAATACGTTGTTAAGGCAATGGATTTAAAGAAAAAATATGAATCTTTAACATCCACACAGCAGGACAACTACAATAAAAAATCTGAAAATAAGTCTAAAGAGCAGGAAGAAAAGAAAGCTTCAACTCAGGAACTTATGGATAAAATAATGGAAAAAACATCTATTAAGTCAAGAATAGATGAAGCTGTAAAAGAAGCCAACGAACGTAAGGCGGAATCTAAAACAATAGAAGAAGTTACAGACACAGAGAAAAATATAGATAATATAAAAGTTGTTGAAAAAGAAGCGGCAGATACAGAATCTTTTGATTTTCCGGAAATTAATGAATCTGTAGTGGAAGAAATCAAGCCTTATGATGATATAGAAGGTGCAACAATTGATGTTAACAGCATGACTCATCCCCAGGAAGTTGAAGAAATAAAAATTCCGGGAATTAGTGATGATCTTAATGAGCTGGAATCAGATTCAAGTGATAAAGCTGAAGCTGAGAAGGAAGATGTTGTAGCTAAGACTGACAAAGAGAAGAAAAGATTGAAGCTTAGACCTTTTAGTGTTAAACCTAAAAAGACAGAAAATCCTTTAAAGGAAGATAAAAAGGTAGAAGCACCGGTTAATGCAAAGGTTCCACTTGAAGAAGATGAAGATTTCAAATTGATTAACCCGGATGATGTGTCTAAAGTTGAAGAACCGGTTATAGATGACTTAGGTGAAGATACAACAGAACCGGTTGATATGGAATTTGATGAAGATATGGATATGGTTATGAAATCAGATGAAAAGAAAGAAGACATATTAAATGTTGATGATGTAGAAGATATACTTCATCAGTTGCAGGCAAGAGGGATTCTTAAAGCAGAAACTGTTAATAGTGCCGTAAGCATTATTGAGAATGTAAGAGAGACTAAGAAAGAATCTAAAGAAGAAAAGCCTGATGAAAAAGACGTTAGTACTCTTGACAGATGGCAGGAGGATAATGTTGAAGTAGAAAAGCCTTTGGAAAAAGAGCAGACTTCAGTTGAAGACAATACTTCAGATAATGAGAAAAAAGAGCAGACTTCGGTTGAAGACAATACTTCAGCTAATGAAGAAAATAAGGCATCCCAGGTTGAGATTCCTGATTTGGAAGAAATACCTGATGAAGTAGAGGATTTGCCGGAAGAACCTGAAAAAGAAGAAGTTGAAACCACAGAGAATCAGGATGCATCTGAATTGGAAGTAATAGAAAGTCAGGAAGAAGAACCTGAGGTTGATATTGAGAAGATAGCAGAAAGCATACCTGATATAGAAGAAATTCAGGTAGCAGAAGAGGCTCAGCCGGAAGAAATTCCGTCTGAACAGGAAGTAGCTGAAAATGTTCAGAAAGAAGCTTCTGAAACAGCAGAAGATTTAGGCAAAACAGCAATATTTACTATACCTAAAGCCGACATTGAAACAGGTAATAATACAGGTGAGGTTGTAGTAGATGAGGAACTTCCTAATATTGATGAACCTGAAATAGATTTAGAAACAGGTATTCCTGAGCCGGATTTGGGTGAAGATACTAAAAATGCAGAAGAAAGCACAGAAAACGAAAATGCAGAGAGTGTAGATGCTGAAAAATCAGAAAGTACTGAAAATGAAGAAGCTGTACAGGAAGAACCGGCACAGGATAATTCAATTAATTTAGATATACATTCAACTAAGGACTTAAGTGCCAAGGTTGAGGTGATTTCAGGGACAGACTGGGAGCAACCTGAGTATGAGGAAGAACTTGAAGAGGAAGAAGAGCAATTAGAGGTAGCAAAGGAGGAAGCAGAAGAAGGCACTCCAGAGCGCACAAGTGAAGGTGAGTTACTTAACAGAATATTGAATAAGAACAATGAAGAAATTCCTGAACCGGAATTGGTAGCTACAGAGAAAGAATTAAGTGTATTTAAGAACTTCTTTAATGTAGAAGGTTTGGAAGACAATATTCAGGAAGTAGTTAAGGAACTTATTGCAGGTTATACACCTAACGGCAAGTCAACAGATGGTAATGTGGTTATTCTTGGCGAAGAAAAAACAGGAAAAACATCATTAGCAGTTGAAATCATAAAATTAGTAAATAAGAAACGTGGCAGACGTAACAGAAGATTGGCTAAGATTGATGCTACAGCACTTAACAAGAGAGGATTTAGAAATTCACTTAACAAATTACTTGGAAGTGATTTGATTGTTGAGAATGCAGAAAAGCTTGGTGCAATGATTTTAAGTGAAGTTGTGGACGTTTCAGGAATGTTTACTGACGATATGCTTATAATACTTGAAGGTGAAACTGAGCCAATGGAAAAAATGCTTAAGGACTCACCACGCTTATCAAAGGTATTTAACCACGTTATCCGTATTAAACAGTACGATATAAAGGAATGGGTTGAATACGGAAAAAGATATGCTAAGGACAAGGGATATGTAATGGAAGAACTGGCAAGTCTTGCCTTTTACAAGGCTATCGATGATTACTTTGGTGAACACAAGGGAATCGGAAGAGCTGATGTTGAGAAACTTGTAGATACAGCCATTGCTAATTCTCATAAACTTGGCAGAAAATTATCAGGTTTATTCTCATCAAATAAAAATGATGATGGATTATATATATTAATAGAATCAGACTTTATTTTTTAACACAGGAAAGGATGTAAAAATGGAAAATTTACAACTTGCAAAAATTGCAAATCAGGTACGTAAAGACATTGTAACAGGTGTTTACAATGCAAAATCAGGTCATCCGGGTGGATCTCTTTCAGCAGCAGATATGTTAACATTTTTGTATTTTGAAGAGATGAATGTATCACCTGAAAAGGCAAAAGATTCTAACAGAGACAGATTTGTATTATCAAAAGGTCATGTTGCACCTGCACTTTATAGTGTATTGGCAGAAAAAGGATATTTTCCAAGAGAAGATATCAAAACATTAAGAAAACCTACATCATACCTTCAGGGACACCCTGATATGAAGAAAATACCGGGAATCGATATGTCTTCAGGTTCATTAGGACAGGGAATCTCAACAGCAGTTGGTATGGCTATGGCAGGAAAGATGGACAATGCCGATTACAGAGTATATACAATGGTAGGCGACGGTGAAAGTGAAGAAGGTCAGGTTTGGGAAGCTTCAATGTTTGCCGGATTCAGAAAGTTAGACAATCTTGTAGTTATCGTTGATAACAACAATCTTCAGATTGATGGTGCAATTGATGAAGTATGTTCACCATACCCATTTGACAAGAAGTTTGAAGCATTTAATTTCCATGTAATTAAAATAAATGGACATGATTTTGATGAAATTAGAAGTGCTTTAAAAGAAGCAAGAGAAACTAAAGGTATGCCTACAGCTATTATTATGAATACTGTAAAAGGTAAGGGAGTTTCATTTATGGAGAATCAGGTTTCATGGCATGGTTCAGCTCCAAACGAAGAACAGTACAATATCGCTATGGAAGAATTAGAGAAAGCAGGTGAAGCATTATGTCAGAAGTAAAGAAAATCGCAACAAGAGACAGCTACGGAGACGCTTTAGTTGAATTAGGAAAAGAACATGACAATCTTGTTGTTTTAGATGCAGACCTTGCAGCAGCAACAAAGACAGGAAAGTTTAAAGCAGCTTTCCCTGAAAGATTTATTGATTGTGGTATAGCTGAATGTAACATGGTAGGTATTGCAGCAGGTATGTCAACATGTGGAAAAGTTCCTTTTGCAAGCACATTTGCTATGTTTGCAGCAGGACGTGCATTTGATCAGTTAAGAAATACAGTAGGTTACCCACATCTTAATGTAAAGATTGGTGCAACTCATGCAGGTATTTCAGTAGGTGAAGACGGTGCAACTCATCAGTGTAATGAAGATATTGCATTAATGCGTACAATCCCGGGAATGACAATTATTAACCCTTGTGATGATATTGAAGCCAAGCAGGCTGTAAAGGCAGCTTACGAAATGGAAGGACCTGTTTATTTAAGATTTGGTCGTCTTGCTACACCTATCATCAACAGTGAAGATTACAAATTTGAAATCGGTAAAGGTGTTAAATTAAAAGAAGGAACAGACGTTACTATTGTAGCAACAGGTCTTATGGTAGCAGCATCTTTAGAAGCAGCTAAGAATCTTGAAGCAGACGGAATTAATGCAGAAGTAATTAACATTCACACAATTAAGCCTTTAGATGAAGACATTATTGTTGAATCAGCTAAGAAAACAGGCAAGGTTATTACAGTTGAAGAACATTCAATTATTGGTGGTTTAGGTAGTGCAGTATGTGATTGCTTAAGTGCTAAATATCCTGTTAGCGTTTCAAAGATTGGTGTTGAAGATGTGTATGGACATTCAGGTCCTGCAGTGGAATTATTAAAAGAATTTGGTCTTGACGCAGAAGGAATTTACAATAAAATTAAAAAAATCATGGCATAGTTTTTAATTCTTAAAAGATAACATATTTTAAAAACAAGTGAGTTTTGGGCAGAAAATTCACCAAATTGATTAATAACTGAAATGAAAAATTAGCGTAGGGTTAATTTTTAAAAGTTTAAAATTAATAATTTTAATAACCGGTTTTAAATTATTAATGAGAAAACTAATTATTTAAGTTATGTTAAAATCACAGTTGCTTTTTTAAAAAATGATGTTATACTAGCCATTGTTAAACGAAATGCAAGGGAGCAGACGTAAAAAGTCTTGCTCTCTTTTTCTTTTGTTTTAGGTTAAAAAGTTAAGTAGGAGCTAACGGATTAGCCAATGGGTTTAAGAAATTAAATCAGACAAAAGATAAGTTTTTCAATGAAGAAAGCAATTCCCTTTTAAGTAAATAAAGTTAAGTTCATAAAGTTGTGACAACAAGGTTGGAGTGATTTATGAAGGGACAATATTTACAATGCTTTCTTAAGTAAAATAATAGGACAATGGAAAAGAATGGAGGAAGGAACTATGAACGCACAGGAAATTTTACAGGAAGCTACAAACAGCAGCTTCGCAATTTGGTTCTTAATTGGTGCCGGTTTAGTATTCTTTATGCAGGCCGGTTTCGCAATGGTTGAAACAGGATTTACAAGAGCAAAGAATGCAGGCAACATTATTATGAAGAACCTGATGGACTTTTGTATTGGTACATTAATGTACATCATTTTAGGTTTTGGTTTGATGATGTCAGAAGATTATGTAATGGGAATTATAGGTGTTCCAAATCTTGATATCTTTACAAACTATAACAGTTTTAACTGGTCACAGTTCGTATTTCAGTTAGTATTTTGTGCCACAGCAGCAACAATTGTTTCAGGGGCTATGGCAGAAAGAACAAAGTTCAGCGCTTACTGTATTTACTCAGGAGCAATAAGCCTGATAGTATATCCAATTGAAGCAGGATGGGTATGGAACCTTGGAGGACATGGCTGGTTACAGCAGTTACATTTCGTTGATTTCGCAGGTTCAGCAGTAATCCACTCAGTTGGTGGTATGGCAGCTTTGGTAGGAGCAATAATTGTTGGACCACGTATTGGAAAGTATACAAAGAGATCTAATGGTAAGATAAGATCAAACGCCATTGCAGGTCACTCAATAACACTTGGGGCACTTGGTTGTTTCATACTTTGGTTTGGATGGTATGGATTCAACGGTGCGGCAGCAACTAATGTAGACAGCT